>Ga0210390_10000006_pt1 | contig 285596 bp, 262 predicted proteins | sample IncBWH11OmetaG_FD_161050 | JGI IMG/M metagenome (GOLD analysis project Ga0210390, IMG submission 161050) | Forest soil microbial communities from Barre Woods Harvard Forest LTER site, Petersham, Massachusetts, United States - Inc-BW-H-11-O ... | reverse complement strand
TTGGCCTTGCCCGCCTTGCGGTCAGAACATGCCGTTGGCATTCGCACGCGGAATGTTCGGCGCAATGATCGGAGCGGAGTTTTGAGGTGTGCCCACGAGTTGCAAGGTATCCCAGTGCTCGACGGCTTTCCCTTCAGCGTCCATGCGATAGATATCGACGCCAGCCATGCCGGTGTCGTCGGGATCATCGTTGAACAGGTTGAGGAAGTTCAAATGTGCCCACACGTAATCGCCGACTGCAATGATCCGATGAACGACAACGCGCACCCGGGCTCGCTCGCGCGTAACCTTGGCGAAGAACTGCCCGAGCGCGACGGAGCCGTCTGGAATCAGCGGGTTGTGTTGGATGTATGACGGACTCACAAATTTGGCTGTCGCCTCTTCGGATCGCTTCTGATTGATCATCAGTTCGTACAGCGCGAGGACGTTGTTCTTGTTGCGGACGACGCGGCTGTCGGTGGCTTCAACGAGTTCAATCATGGGTCTCTCCTTTTCTTGGATTTCTTATCTCAGCCCTACGAGTTGGAGACGAAGAGCGTCTTGCTCATCGTCGGCTTTCTCGCGCACAACGCGAAGAATCTCTTCGGCATCCTGGCCAACCGCCGCAATACGCGGTGCAGGATTGTGCTCGGCGATCTCGATCACACGCTTGGCGGCATCGACCGAGGCAAGCCCGTTGTCTTGCATGCTATTGAGCTTGGCTGCAAAGGTACCGAACCCTTTTCCGTAAAGATCGCGCTCTTGGGGCGTCATTCTCTCCGCTGTGCGCGCGAGCCCAGCGGCTGTCTTGGCAGGCCCCCCGGTTTTCATATTTCCGGCGACCGCGACGACGACATCGATACCGAAACGCTTCAGTTCCTCTCGATAGACGGTCGCGAATACCTCCATGGCTGCCTTTGAAGCGCCTGATGGACCGTTGAACGGAAGTGGCAGGTGTGCCGTCCAAGTGCTGATCTGCACAATACGACCGCGCGTTTTCCTTAAAGCCGGAAGGAATGCGTTCATCACGGACAGCGCGCCGAAAACGTTCACTTCGAATTCGCGTCTGATGGAGTCGAGTGGGAGCGCCTCGATAGGTCCGGGAGTCAAGATTCCAGCGTTACTGATGAGAAGATTCAGGCCGCCATCTGTCTGCGTGCCCACGGCACGAGCCCAGCGCTTGACAGCTGGCTCGTCGGTGATATCGCAGCTGGTCAGTGTAACTGCGCCGCCAGAGGCTTGTTGCAGGTCAGTGATTTCCTCTGGAGTGATAGCAGTTCCAAAGACGCGGTAGCCCTTTGCAGCGAGACCAAGCGCAATATCTCGCCCGAGCCCACTACCCGCGCCGGTAATCGCGGCACAACGACTGGACTGCTGAATGACTCGTGACATGGTGCATCTCCTTCGCCTCGGGCTGCCTTAGAGACCCCCGATATCTTCAAAATCGATACGTAAGGCCAGCATTGAAAAACACAATCTCTTTGGACGGGGGAGACTGCTGCAAGAACGTCCCCGTGATGAAGCCCGCGACATTCAATGCAGCCAGGAAATGCTCACTGATAGCCCAACGAATCTCCAGATTGGGTTGACTCCCGACATACCGTGCGCTGCTAAGATTCGCCGGCCGCAATGGCACGTTCCCAAAAGTGTAAAGCGCATCTTTCGTGCTCTCGCGCCAGAACCAGATCCACTCGAAAGTTCCAGTTACGTTCTGAACGGGATGGAAGACAAACTGAGGCTGGAGATCCAATAAGTTTGCCGGTCCGATGAATGCAAACTTTGGCCCAAAATACGCTCCCCGCGGAAACATTGCGTTGAGCGTCCCGAGCGTCGCCGGCTGGCCGTCGTCTCCGCTTAGGGCATCAGCCTGAAACCCGAAATGCGCGCGCCATACCGGACTGGGTAGGGTCCACCCAATGTTCGCTCCAGCGCCCCAGGCGCGGATCGAGCGATTCCCGAATGAGCCCCACTGGAACCCAGTCTCAACGTTATAGTCAAAACCTGCCGTGGGTGGTTCGTTGGGCGGGCGATTGAAAGACCGTGCTCCAATCGTGCGCCGTTGCTCTCGTGCAGACTGGTTTTGGTACGTCGCCGACGCCGCGTCGTAATCTAGAAAGTAGACATCCGACATGAACTGCGAATTCCAACGCACATTCGAGGCGTACAAGCCCCACAGAGTGATCGCAGAGTTGGGTATGTCGTCCCACGCGCCGGGGTTGGTCTCCACCGGCTTGACGGCGATCAAATCGATACGCCCCTCCGCTTTGTCATACCCTAGGCGGATGCCATCGAAGGCGCTTCTTACGTTCACGCCCTCGTTGTTATCGAGAAGGCGCCCTGTTCCGAGTGAGACCTCCTGACGTCCGACGATGACATCCCATCCGGGGTGTCGATCGTGAAGATTACCGCCGAACTCGACGAAGCCTTCATGCCCATCGGCAACATCCTTGTCGATTACTGGCCGAGGGCCAGCCTTCTTGCCACCCACGTCGTCAAACGCCAGGGTCACAAAAATACGAATGTGATCTCCTAGGCGCAGGTCAGCGCTGGGCATCAATCGTTCGAAAACGTAACCTGTCAGATCTTGCGGTCCCGCGCCCCAAGCGTTGTTCTGGAGATACTGAAATTCATTCCGATTCTCAACGCCGAGCGTTAGGTAGTTTGTGCCGGAGTCGTTCAGTGGAATGAACTTCAACCGATCATAAGGATCGATCCGTTGGGATGGGTCGCGCAAAAAGCTCCAGTCTTCAAATCTTGGGAAAGGGCCAAGCGCGGGCCGTACTCCCGGTTGTGGAGCATCTACCGGTGACGGATCGGGTGTCTGTGCGTTCGCAACACCCGTGACAAACAGGCATAGCCCAGCAACAAGCAAACAGAGCCCCAGTGTGACGGCGTTGAAACGTTCCCCAAAATGATGCATTGATTCGATTCTCAATGACCCAAAGCGGCATCTAGGTTTTGCAAGACCCCGAGCTGAGCAAAGATGATCGACCCTTCTGGATAGCAGTCGAAGCGTTTGATTTTGCCGTGTTCGAGTTCGAACACGTCGCAGCACGGGGCGTCCATTTGCTTACCCGTGGGAGGCAGTTCGCCAAAGGGAAGCTGCAGCGGGCCATCGTGCGTGCCCTGCAGAGCCAGTTGCACGACGACGACATTGCCATCGACATAGATCTGATATAGCTCGCGATGCATGTTGGAAAATGCCGTGCCGTAATTGCGGACTGGGTCGGCGAGGGCACGACGACGGTAGGTCACGCCCACCGAATTGTCGACGAACACCCCTTCGGGCGTGAACAAGTTGATCCAGCCCTCCAGATCTTTCCGTTCGGCAACCGCATAGGCATTGCGAACAGCGGCCACATTGTCATTGTTCATGATACGGCTCCTCGTTGGTGCTTGAACTTTGCGGACCTGGGGGCTTGTGAGCCCTTCTACAGCTTGTAAAGTGCCTTGGCGTTCTCGTAAGCAATCTTGCGACGGTCGCTCTCGCTGATCGGTACCGTGTCGATAAATTCTCCGCCCTCGGCGTAATCCTCGTACGGGTAGTCATTCGAAAAAAGGATGCGATCGGCGCCCATGGTGAGGATCGTGCAGTGGAGCGCTTGAGTATTGAAGTTACCGCTGGTAGTGACCCAAATGTTCTCCGCGAGATAGTCAGCGAGGCGCTTCTTCGTGCTGCGGCCGTTTGGACTAAAATCAATGCCATGCTGGATGCGCCAGGCGAGAAATGGCAGGGTCTCGCCGAGATGCCCCAATACAAGTTTCGCGCTCGGAAAGCGATCAAAAATGCCGCTGTAGACGATGCGCAGCGCATGTGTCGCCGTCTCCGGCGCGAAGCCCCAAGCCGCACCGGTCAGCTCCGGATGGTCGTCGTACATGACAGCCTTGTGCGACGCGCGTGGGTGGAGGTAGAGCGGCACATTAAGCGCCGTCAGCGCTTCCCACAGCGGTGTCATCCGCGCATCGTCGAGATAGATCAAATTGTCTGGGCTCTCGACCTGGGTATAGCCGTTCACCATGACCCCTTTGAAGCCGAGTTTAGTAACGCAGCGCTCAAGCTCGCGCACGGCTTCGTTGGGGTCCTGGAGCGCCAGGGTGGCCATACCGATGTAACGACTGGGATGCGCGCGCACTTGTTCGGCGAGAAAGTCGTTCACTATGCGAGCAGTGTTCGTCGCTTCGACCCGGTCGAGGATGCCCTGCACGCCAAAAGTACGAAACCCGGCACCGAAGGAGAGCAGCACCTTGTCAACGCCCGCCTCGTCCATGGCTTGGAGGCGCGTCGTGTCAAAGTCTAGAAGCCGCTCCTGCACGACCTCAAAATACTCCGGCCCGAGATGGCCAACGGCGGCCTCCTTACGGGTCTCGAACCGGCCGTCGCTATCCCGCATGAACACAATGGGGTGGCCGAAGTGCTCCTCCAGCGCGATTTTGCGCAATGGCGCCGGGGCAGGCGGGACTCCGACTTTGGGCAGACCAGGAACGGGCATCGAATTTCTCCTGTGTGAGGTTATGGTGCCGGCGTGGGCGCTACGACACGGATTTGCGTTTTTACTTCTTGGAACTCTTCCATGGCGCGAGCACCCCGCGCACGTCCGATGCCGCTGTACTTGAAGCCACCCTCTTCGAAAGCGTCGTTGACGAGTCCCCAAGTGTTGATCCACACTGTGCCAGCCTTGATGGCATGGGCGACTCGCTGTGCACGATCGACATCTTTGGTGAAGACCGCGGCAGCCAGACCGAAGACGGTAGCATTCGCGCGGGTGATCGCTTCGTCCTCTGAGTTGAAAGTCTCAAAGCTCAGCACAGGGCCGAAAATTTCCTCCTGGATCAATGGAACGTCTAACGCTTCCGTCTCCAGCATGGAGGGGCGATAGAATGCACCGGCCGCCAAAGGGCCATCTACGATTGGGCCGCCGCGAACAATGATCCGAGCATACCGAGATGCATCTTTAACTATGCGATCGATGCGCTCGACATTGGCTTTATCGATTACGGGACCCATCTGACTATTCGGGTCATCGGCTCGACCGACCACGACCTTCTCCAAAAGGGACGCGATTCGTTCCCGCCACGCGTCGGCGACACTTCGCTGTACGAGCACTCGCGAGCCCGTCATGCAGAATTCGCCATTGAACTGTGTGAGCGCTGTCACGACGAGGGCTGCGAAAACCTCAATGTCCGCGTCCTCAAAGACGATCAGCGGTGTTTTCCCACCCAATTCCAGGCAAATCCTCTTCAGCGTCTGTGCGCCTTTTTCGGCGACCTGCCGACCTACCTTGGTGCTGCCGGTGTAGTTTATGACGTCAACGTCGGGTGATTCGACCAAAAGTGGCGCTCCTTCATTTCCAGCTTCCGTGAAGATATTCACCACCCCCTTCGGCAGGCTCTTGGTCGCCGCGACTGCTTCCGCGACGAGAGAATTGACCAACGCTGTCTGACCGGGCAGCTTAATGACCGTGGTGCAGCCGGCCGCCAATGCCGGCCCTAAGGCGCGGACCAGCAGCGCGAGAGGGGAATTCCATGGGACGATGATTCCCGCGACGCCAATCGGCTCGCGCAGGGCGGTTGCGAATACGCCTGGCGCGATCTCAGCTGATGTGCCTGTTTGCGATAACGCAGTTCCTGCGTTGTAACGAAGAGTTGCCGGGCTCCAGGTGGCTTCGAGTGTCGCCTGACCCGACGTCTTGCCCTCCTCGCGGCTAATCGTCAGCGCAATCGCGTCCGCTCGCTCATCAAGTCTGTCGGCGAGTTCGAGAAGTGCCCGCGATCGGAGTTGAGGGTCATGAGACCAACTGCCGGTGTCAAAGGTTTTTCGCGCGGCGGCGATTGCGGCCGCCGCCTCGACTCGCCCGCCTGCCGAGTATTGCCCGAGCACCTCCCCGGTGGAAGGGCTTACGGAATTTGCGACCGTGGACGAACCGATCCACTCGCCATTGATCCAATGACGCGCGGGCTCAACCTTTGGGGCCGTCTTGCTGCTATTCATTTTGCCGCTCCTTTAGGCAAAGCGTCCTGCTTCCTCGAACGTCAGTCTTGGGTTGCGCGGGAAGAGGTTTTCATTCGATCCGTACCCGATGGAGCAAATGAAATTGGATTTGATGCGTGTGTTGGCAAAAAACTCAGAATCCACCGCCTCATTGTTGAAGCCGGACATCGGACCGCAGTCCAGTCCCAACGCGCGCGCGGCCACAATCAGATAGGCGCCCTGAAGGCTGCTGTTGCGAAAAGCGGTGGTTTGCGCGACCAGGGGGTCGGAATAATACGCCTGCATGTCCTTGCCGCGCGCGGGAAACAACTTCGGCAATTGTTCGGCGAAGTCCAGGTCATAGCCGACGATGACTGTGACCGGCGCCGCTAGTATCTTTGGCGCATTGTTGGGTGCAGCCAGGGCTGCAAGCCTGCTCTTGCCCTCGGCACTCCTGACCCAGACAAAACGCGCCGGGCAACAATTTCCCGAAGTAGGACCGAATTTCATCAGATCATACAGCTCGCGTAGCTGCTGTTCAGTCACCGCCTGCTCGATCCACGCGTTACGCGTGCGGGCTGTCCGGAACAATCGATCGAGGGCTCGGTCATCGAGTTTGTCGGTCATGCTGTTCTCCACCGCGAAATTCCGCAGCAAGCGATTTGGCCAGATTTGCTGATAGGATCCATCGAATTTAGACCTCAATTTCCTGTCCCGAGGGATCGCTGTGGAAATGGGGGATTCTCGCATCGAAGCATTGGGAAGTCGTTCAGAAAGCCGTGAAAAACGGTGAAAAACTGTAAACGGCCTATAATCTAACTGCCTTCGTGTGATCAACTTGTACAATTTCGAGCAGTTTGTGCTAGATCCGGGGAAACGCACGCTCTCCCATGCCGATTCGCCCGTTTCTCTCACGCCTAAGGCTTTTGACGTCCTGACCTTCCTGGTTCAAAACCCCAACCGCTTAGTGACCAAGGAGGAATTACTACAAGCCGTGTGGGGCGACACGTTCGTGGAAGAGGGGAACCTGAAACAATACATCTCGCATTTACGCAAAGCGCTGGGGGACAACCCCGAAGACCCGCGCTTGATCGTCACCATTGCCCGAAAGGGTTACCAGTTCACCGCAAATGTGAGCGTTGCCGAAGCAGCAGACACCCGAATACAAGCCCCGGTTCAATTCCCGACCACCGAAAGTTCGCGAGCCGATACCCAACCCGTTCTCGACCTTCCAGCAAATGCAGTACTTTCAAAGGCAACCTGGCCCCGGTGGAAAGCTGCGGTCGTAGGGGCGTCTGCCGTCCTTTTGGCGGTCGTTGGTTCTGCGTCCTGGCGGCACTTTCGGACTACAGGGCCTGGAAAATCGGAAAAAGTCATGCTCGCGGTACTGCCGTTTGAGAATCTCACTGGCGACCCCAATAAGGAATATCTTGCTGACGGCCTGACCGACGAAGTGATTTCACAGTTAGGCCGGCTGAACCCCGAACATCTTGGGGTAATCGCGCGAACATCTGTTATGGGATACAAGCACAAGGACGAACGCCTGGACCAGATTGGACGCGATCTTTCTGTGCAGTACGTACTGGAAAACAGCCTCCGCGAAAGCGGAAATCACGTACGCCTTACCACTCAGCTGATTCAAGTGAGGGATCAAACTCATCTGTGGTCACAGGATTACGATTATCCGGCGAAGGACATTCTTACTATAGAAGACGACGTAGCCAGGGCGGTTGCTCGCGAGATCCAACTCCGCTTGACCTCGAAGCAACAGGCTGCGTTGGCGCAGTCGCACCCGGTTAATCCGGAAGCCTTCGACGCCTACTTGAAGGGGTACTATTTTTTTCAGCGTAACACCAACAAAGATACGGATATGGCAGCAAAGTATTACGAACGGGCGACCCAACTTGATCCCTCCTATGCGTTAGCTTGGGTCGGGTTGTCTCGGGTGCACAACTGGCAAGTCAACATAAGTCTTATTCCCGCTGAGGAGGGTCATCGGCTTGCGCGTGAAGCGGTGGAGCGAGCTTTAGCCCTGAACCCGAATCTGGCAGAGGCCCATGTCCAGATGGGACGGATTAAGCAACAGGCCGAATACGATTGGGCTGGAGCGGACGCTTCCTTCCAGCGGGCGATTGTTCTCGACCCCGGAAATCCCGAGAATGTAACGATGGCGGCTTGCTCGGCGGCTTTGTTCGGCCGCTTTGATGAAGGTCTTCAGTTGGCCCGCCGAGCCGTTGACTTGGATCCACTCAGCCCAGGTAGTTGGGAGTGCCTTGCAACGATCGAGTATTACGTGGGGCAGCTAGACCAAGCCGCAGCGGCTGGCAGGAAGGCTGTTGAACTGAGTCCCGATGCTTGGCCCGGTCCTATCCTGTTAACCCAAATCTATGTGATGCAGGGGCGGCCTCAGGATGCTCTGGCTGAAATCGGGCAGGTACGCTATGACGCCTTTCGTCCATTCCTGTATTCGATTGTGTACTACGCTCTTGGTCGGGAAAAAGAGTCGGACGCTGCATTGAGTGAGTTCATTGCGAAAAGGCCATCTAGTGCGGTCTTGATCGCCCAGGTCTATGCTTTCCGGAATCAGTCCGACAAAGCGTTCGAGTGGCTAGACCGAGCTTATGCCCAACGTGACACCGGTCTGGTCGAAACCAAAGTGGCCCCCCTGCTGAAGAACTTGCACACCGACCCGCGATTCGCCGCGTTCTTGAAGAAGCTCAAGTTCCCGACCTGAACCGGCTAGGTCGCATAGATTGTATCGGATGATGCAAATGCGGAAGCCGTGCAAACATCGGGGCGGTGGATCATCATTGGGAGTCTGTGTTCTCAGCTCTTTGCCAGAAATCCCTAGAGATCACCCTCAATGCGGATAATTAGTCCAAAAGTCAACGCCCTACGTTCACGGTTTCAGGTTTGATCTCTCGCTCACTGCGCACTTCCGACAATTCTCGAGTGAAATTGAAGTCGGTGGGAGCAGCGCCGGTGATTAATTGTGCACCACGGCTGAATGTCAAATCCTGAATTGCCCATTGAATAAAGACTAGAATACGGCTTTGGAAATTCACCAAATACGTAATGTGGATGAAGGCCCACACCAGCCATGCCATGAGCCCAGAAAGATGGACACCGAAAACATCGGCCACTGCGGCAGCGCGACCAATCACGGCCAACGACCCCTTGTCGAAGTAATGAAAGGGAGGAAGCTCCCGCTGGCCTTTTACTTTTCGTAGTATCGCTTTTGCAGCGTAAGCCCCGCCTTGCATAGCCACCTGTGCCATCCCGGGCAAAGGCTTTCCTTTCTCATCCGTCGCTGAAGCCAGATCGCCGATTACGTAGATGTCCGGATAGTTCGGAATCGTCAGGTCGGGTTTTACTTTGACTCTTCCTCCCTTGTCAGTCTCGGCCTTGGTGCGGCTCGCCAGGATTTTTCCGAGTGGCGACGCGGTGATACCGCCACCCCAGATCACTGTTTTTGCAGCGATCGATTCGGCTCCCTTTTCGGACTGAATCGTTAAACCCTCTTCGTTGATGTTCTTCACCATCGCGCCGCAGCGCACCTGGACACCCAACTTGGCAAGCGAACGGGTTGCCTTTTCAGAGAGGTCTTCTGGAAACGGCATTAGCACCCGAGGTGCACCATCCATCAATATGATCTGTGCTTCCTCCGGGTTGATAGAGCGGAAATCGTTCTTCAGAGTTTGGCGCGCGATCTCGGCGATCGCTCCGGAAACTTCCACGCCTGTAGGCCCTGCTCCCACAATGACGAATGTAAGCCAGGCGCGGCGCTGCTCGAGGTCCGGGATGGCTCGGCCACTTCGAACGCGTACAGAATCTTATGTCGAATTGTCGTGGCTTCTTCAATGCTCTTCATGCCGGGCGCCCACTCTTGCCACTCGTTGTGCCCGAAGTAGGATGTCTGCGAGCCGGCGGCAACGATCAATGAATCGTAAGGAACGATGGCGCCATCGGCGAGGGTGACGTTTTTGAGATTAGGATCCACATCTACGACGGTTCCCAACCAGACGCGAGTGTTTTTCTGACGGCTTAGGATGCTCCGAAGCGGAGAGGCGACCTCTCCCGCCGAGAGCGAGCCGGTCGCCACTTGATAAAGGAGTGGTTGGAAAAGGTGATAGTTTCGATGATCGATAACCGTCACATCAACCAAGTCTGAGTGCAAGTGCTGAGCGGCAGAAAGCCCACCAAATCCGCCACCGATGATGACTACCTTCCTGCGTTCGCTCATTGCTTTCGTCCTATGTGTCGCTCAGACATTCCCGGCTGCTGCTAGAGCTGGGACGAGGGTCGGCGCCGGCCTACCGTTCAGCACTGCATCCACATTGTCCAGGGCCAGCATGCCCATGGCTGCACGGGTTTCAATTGTGGCGCTGCCGATATGCGGCAATAGAAATGTATTCTTTAGCAAAATATATTCCGGGTTAAGTTTCGGCTCGCCTTCGAATACGTCGAGTCCGGCAGCCGCGATCCTCCCGCTCTTGAGAGCGACGATAAGGTCGTCGTCGACCACCAATCCTCCGCGAGCCGTGTTCACCACGATGGCCCCGGGCGGCAGAAGGCTTATGGATTTGGCGTTTAAGAAATGGCGGGTCTGAGGAGTCTCCGGAGCGTGCAGGCTCAAGAACTGGCTTGCGCGAAGCAGATCTGAGGGATCCTTGTGGTAGACGGCATCGCCGGCGATTTCCGCAGGTAACTCCGAACGGTCGTGATAGTGAATCTTCATTCCGAATCCTCGCGCTCGACGCGCCACAGCCTGTCCCACGCGCCCCATTCCCAAAATGCCGAGGACTTTGCCACCAACTTGCCATCCCAGGAGCATGTCGGTGCCGAGGGGCTGCTTCCACGCTCCCGTTCGAACCAATTCCTGTGCTTCGTAAGCTCGACGCGAAGCGCCCAGCAAGAGCAGCATGGCGATGTCGGCGGTTGCTTCATTGTTAACACCGGGGGTATAAGCGACCGAAATGTTCCTCCTAGCGGCGGCTTCCAGATCGATGTGCTCAAAACCCACCGAGTACGTGGCGATGATTTTTACAGTTGGCGAAACCTTCTGAAAAAACCCAGAGTCCAAGCGATCTGCCGGCGTGATAAACAACGCGTCCGCTCCTTCGGCCGCGGAGAGCATCTGCTGCTGGCTGAAAGGAAGCTGGTCCGGGTTTCGCCGCGCGTTGTAATCGCGGTCGATACGGACTTCAACTTCCTTCGGATAACGGCTGGTTACCACCAGAATGGGTTTGGTCATGCCCAACATGTCCTTATCTTTAATCTTTACCTTTATCGTTGTGCTCAGACGATTCCCACGTTTCGCTCCATCTCCTTGATCACCGTATCCAGCCTGCCGCTGAGCACTTGCTTGGAGAAACTGAGAGTGAACCCTTTGACCGTGTGGAATGGTGAATGGGACGGCATGGCAAGCGCGAAGGGATCTACAACTGCATCGACCACGACGGGGCCATCCTTGTACGCGAGAGCTTCAGCCAGACCTTCTCGAACGTCCTCGGGTTCCTCGATGCGAATCCCTTTCGCGCCCATTGCCTCAGCTACCTTGGCAAAATTTGGATTCTTGAAGTCCACGCCAAACGGAATGAAGCCGGCTTCCTGCTGTTCGATGTGGACAAAGTCGAACTTCTCGTTGTTGAGAATGACTTGAACCACGGGGGTCCGTCGTTCTATCTGCGTCAGCAGATCGCCCATACCCAGCATCGTAAAGCCTCCATCGCCGCATAACGCGATGCACTGCCTGCCGGGATACGCCAGAGCACATCCGAACGCGTTCGGTGCGGAATTGGCCATCGATGCCCACGAGAATGAGCCAAAGAGCCTGCGGTTTTTTCCACCGTAGATATGTCTTGCCAGCCAGATGCAGGCCGTACCCGTGTCCGCGAAGAACATAGCGTCATCCGACGTGAGCTCGCTGAGCGTCGCGGCGAGGAATTCAGGGCGTATCGGTTTTATCCCCGGGCCCTTCTCGACATAGTGCTGCAGCAGTTTGTGGAAGGATTGCGTGTGCGCAAGCTGCTTCGCTAGAAATTCTCCATTCGTCTTTTCTTGCACGACTGGAAGCAATGCACTGACCGTCGACTTGATATCGCCGACGAGACCGAGATCCAGCGCTGTACGGCGGCCGAGGTGCTTCGGGTTCTTGTCAATCTGAACCTTTTTTACATTGGCGCCGGGCAGAAATTCTGAGAACGGAAAATCCGTGCCCAGCATGAGCAATAGGTCGGTTTCATTAATAGCGTTGTAGGCTCCTCCATAACCGATCAGTCCGGTCATGCCAACGGCGTTAGGGTTATCATGCTCCAGCCATTGCTTACCGCGGAAGGCATAGCCGACGGGGGCTTTCAGCTTGCACGCCAGTTCAACCACTTCGTCGCGGCCTTCTCTGCAACCGTCTCCACCAAAGATCGCCACCGTTTTCGCGTCGTCGATCATCCTTACCAATTCTTCGAAGTCGGTCTCGGCAGGTCTCAAGATAGCTGGGGCTGCAATGGTGAAGTCCGTCGGCTCGTCTGGAGCATCGGCCGACGCGACATCGCCGGGTATGGCCAGAACTGTGGGCCCCTTGTCCAGAACAGCCGTGAGGATGGCGGTGCTGATTACCGCGCGGGCCTGCTCCGGATTAACCAGCCGCGCGGTATAGAGAGAAGCAGCTTCGAAAAACTTGTATGGATTCATCTCCTCGAGCGCAGATGTGTCAAGAATGCTCGACTCTACATCCCCCGCAATGGCGATGATGGGAGCTCCTTCTTTCCGCGCGTCCATTAATCCGTTGAACAAATGGACGACTCCGGGTCCCGCAGTTCCGCACACGACCACCGGGTTACCCGTGAAATAGGCCTCGGCGACCGCAGCGAAAGCTCCATACTCCTCATTACGAACGGGAATAAACTCGATTGTGCCATTCCGGCGCAGTGCGTCCACTACAGGGTTCAGCGCGTCTCCGACGATTCCATAACATCGCTTGACACCGGCCTTCGACAGCATCTCCCACAATACGTCCGCTACTTTTTTCGACATAAGAACCTTTCTCGATTCTTTTTGGACTCATCGGTACCGCGCAATTCACTCCCAGCGTTTATGTCTCCGAGTCCATGCAATTCCCCTGCCATGAGATTAACCACCACAAACTACGCGCCATCTAGATCGGGCTGAGTCTGGTTTCCACGATTGCGTGACAACACAGATGACACTTGACGCAAGAGCCACAGGAATGACACAGACCGGTTCGGCAAGCGCTCATCGCCTCAGTTGATGTTCGGGATTTCGTAAGGGTTGGTCCTCATCGTGGTTCGATGCAGTAAATACAAATGGCTCTCTCTTTGGTAGCACACGTGCTATTTACTCAATCGAATTCCGGGCGGCAAGAATTGTGACGCGCGATTTGCAATAAGGGTTAAGGAGAAATCGCGAAATCTCATGATGGCTCGCATTTCGGAAGTTATGAACGGAAGAAGAGAAATGCCGATGTTGCAAACGAAATCTTCGACGCTGCGGTTCCTGGGGCGGACGATGCTTCTTCTGCTCTGGTCCGTTATGGCGGTGTGGGCAAGCGGGCCAAAAGATTCGTCTTCTTCCGGCACGAATATCTTCGCTCCCGCCTCAACCCCAGCCAAGTCGATTGCCGACTTGTCTGGCAAGCTGCATTTTCGATGTCCCTGTACTTAATTCCGGCGTGACGCACCTCAAAATTGCGCTTAAGATTAAGTGAGGAATTCTAAACTCTGTCCCTCGTCACAATTCCGTCCACCTTCGAATTCAACAACATCGGAACGTAGCCCAGAATCCCATCTGCTATAACTTGGCTGCCATGTTTGACCTGTTTCGGCTCTGGTGCGGAGCCATTGTTCGCACTTTTCGCTGTCGCCGCGGCCTGATGCTGGAGAACCTTGCTCTCCGCCAACAACTCGCAGTTCTGAAACGTAAACATCCGAGGCCGAAGCTAGGTCCGATCGACAAACTCTTCTGGGTCGTGACACTCCGATGCTGGTCCCGATGGAAAGAAACACTCGTTCTCGTTTTGCCAGAAACGGTGGTCCGCTGGCACCGGGCTGGATTCAGACGGTATTGGGCGACGCTGTGCAAAGCGCGAAAACGAATCGGCGGCGGCCGGTGAACCTGCAAACAGATCCGCGAGCTAATCTTCCAAATGGTCGTGGAGAATCCAGGTTGGGGTGCGCCCCGCATTCACGGTGAACTACTCATGCTCGGTTTCGAGGTGTCGGAGACCACTATTTCCCGTTGGATGAGACGAGCGCCCCGGAACCCAGAACCCGCGAAGCGCTGGCAGGCCTTTCTGCGCAATCACCGTGAAGTCATTGCCGCGATGGACTTCTTCACCGTCCCGACGCTTACCTTCAACGTGCTCTACTGCTTCTTCATCATCAGCCACGACCGGAAACGCATCTTGCACTTCAACGTCACGCGGCATCCGACCAGCAGTTGGATCGTCCAGCAGCTGCGCGAAGCTTTTCCTTATCAGCCGACTCACAGGTTCATCATCTTTGATCACGACGCAAAGTATGGGTTTGAGGTGCCCGTTGCAATCCATTCGATGAAGATCACACCGGTGCAAACGTCGATAGGAAGTCCCTGGCAGAATGGAGTGGCAGAGCGCTGGGTTGGAAGCTGTCGTCGCGAGTTGCTCGACAATGTGATTGCGTTGAACGAGCGACATCTGAAGCGACTCCTCTCGGACTACATTTCCTACTATCACGAGGATCGAACCCATCTCGGACTCGGCAAGAGGACGCCCAGCGGCAGAACCCCAGACTTTCCTCGCGGCCGGGTCATTACGCGGCCACGACTCGGAGGCCTGCACCACCGTTACGACCGCGCTGCCTGAGACGGGGGTGTCGACAAGCTAGCCTCGTTGAAGGTGTAGTGGGGCAGGAGTGCGCCCCACGGAGCTGCGTGCGACGAAATACATTGGGATACGAGGTCAGTACCCGGGCAAACGTCACATCTGAACAATGGCAATGCTGTTTGAATGTGCACCGTCTGCAATGCGTTTTGAGTGGTGACGAGGCACAAGGGCTGCGATTATCGCTAAAGCGCGTTCCAACCGTGTAGGCAGTTATTTGTAACCTTATGGAGCTTTGTTATCAGCCTTGTGGAAATGCAGGAGCTTAGCTAGGGTAAGGTCCGCGTTTTTCTTGATCGCGGGATCTTGCACATTATCGCGTGTTTCCAATACATAGCGAATCGCGGTATTGACAGTTATCCAACGGGGGCCTTGGGGACTTTGAATTCTCCACCCCGGTGAAGTAGTTTTAACCTCTGCTAGCTGTCGCTGGACGCAGGTTGAATTTTTCTCAAGAAGATTTACGGCATACAGAAAGCGGGATATTTCAGCTGCCCACATCTCCCGCTCCTACTTGGCGTTAGTCTCCACCGCAATCGGGACCGGGGAATCGGTAACTGTTACGAAGTTTGGTGGTTGCAGGATGGTCTGGCCTGGGTCATTTATTACCAGTTTGAAGTTGTAGACAATAACCGCGGCCTTCTGCGAATTTGGCCGGAAACGCCAATTCCTGGCGTTTTTGAGGCATGGAGGAATCAGGATACCGGCCCCTGAAACTGCCGCGGCGTCCACTGCTCGGCCTTTGTCATCGAGATCTACCTTGATGACCACAGCACCTTGCACCCTAGCTTGCCTCGCGAGCGACGGGTACTTCAATTCGTTATCGAAGTGCACAACCTCGACGTCGTTGTCGCTGATCATGTCGGTTTGCGAAGAGGGTGCTATCTTGAAAGGGCGACCCGCATCCGGCGGGAAGCAGCCTATCACGCTGGCAAAATTCGGCGGTCGCAAGGTGAACAAGCTGGAAATAGACTTGCATTGTCCTGCTTGCACCCTGAGATCGTAAACCAAGACTGCGGATTTCGAGGGGTTTGGTCGAAACCTCCACTTCTTCGCGTTAGAGAGGCAGTCGGGTAGAAGCAAGTCGTTTCCAGAGATCGGTAGGGCTTGTAAGACATCGCCTTGGTCATCGAGATTGACTCGCACGACCTCGACTCCCTCGGGGCTGGGAGTCGCATATTGTGCTATTGGCGGATATTTCAGCTCCTCGAACTCTACTGTCTTGATGTCGGAGTCGTTTGTCGTTGGCGTTTCGGGCTGGGTTCCTTGCTGTGGAAATACGAATCCTACCGTAGCAACTGCCAGCCACGCGATCGAAAGTGTCGTTCTGTTCTTCCCTAGTCTCAAGGTCTCCCCAGTATTAACGATCTTAAATTTACATTTTACGCATTTCGGCTCAGCTTTCCCGACCCTATTGAGCAGCTATCAATACGCTGCAGTTTTGGTTGACTAAGAGGTCGTTTGCCTTATGCAGTTGGCCCTTCGGGTCATTGCCGTCTGGCTGGAAGCCAGAAGCCTCTATCTGATGAGCCAGTTCGTGTATCAAGATCGTTGCACGGGCCTGGGCCGAATTCCCGGCGTATTTCGGTATCCCGACCAAAAATGAATAGGTTGTGCCAGCATTGCTGAAGCTCTGATTGAAAAATGCCCCTGCGTCGTTGACCGTCATGATGACGCCCCCGCTTGTTGGTAGCCCTTGGACCGCCGTGCCATCCGAGTTCGATGCCCCGGAGAAGGCTGCGATCGTATAGGCCGTGGCATACGACGCGGTTGTGCCGAGATTTACGGTTCCGTGTCCATAACCCAGGCCGGACTTGGGGTTGAGTAGATTTTGAATTTCCTGAAGGCCCGAGGTTCCCGCAGTACCCTGAAGCCAATTATTACAGGATGCATACGAAGGGAGAGCCGCTTGGATCGCCTGTAGAGAGCTAGTGATAGCGCTGTAGTTGGCGTCCGGACCCTGGGAAAATCCCGTGACGATGAAGTCTGATTTGGCTGTCTTCCCGCTATTGCCGTCAGGTCTGTACCAGCCCGACGTACTCAGCGGAATGGGCGTCGCGGAAATCACACCGTATGCTCCCGAACCTGAAACATTCCCGATCCATGCATCGCCGGAGACGAAGAAATCAACGCCCGACGCGGGGCCAGACGCCCATGAGTCATATGTTGGGTTGCCGTTTGAATCTAGGCGGACGACAGTGTCCTCTCCGCTCTGTGTGAGCTTCGCGGTCACGCCATTTCCGTGGGCGGCGGCGACTATCGACAGCGTGTATTGCGTGCCTGCCTGATACGTCCAGTTCACGAAGCCGGAAGCGATGTTGAATGAGGCGATCTGACTGACTTGCGTGACGCCGTCGGACGCTGTAGTCTGTCCGCTCGCGAAGGCGACTCCGTTCTCGCCGAGCACGAGTGTCGGCGACACAAAAGGAGTTACACTCGCCGGGCTGAAGGGTAAATTGTAGGGCGTCCCCACAACACTGTTCGTTACGTCGGCAGCCTGATAGGGATATAGCGGTACTGGCCCACGGGCCGGTGAGATCGTCCAAGTGGCTAAGACTCCTCCGTTGCCGTCTGGGATGATCGGTCCGGGCAGCAAGGCTTCGTTCTGAGTGGTGCTGCTAAGAACAGGACCATTGATGCCCGTGGTTGTGCTGTAAAGATACAGTGTGTCGGAAGTGATGACATTCTCATAGGTGTTGCGAACTTCGTACTCCACATAGACCGTTCCATCGGTATTCACCATGGGAGGCCCGACACAGCACGGCACCTGTGTCGTCGAGTTAACGATCGACGGGGGGAACTGGAATGATTTGATACCCCCGTTTGTGAAAGCCTCTGTCAGGGACGGCAACCCGGCATTAGTCGGTTCCGTTATGAAAACTACCCCGTCGCCCCGGACTGCAATCGGGGCAGGATAGCAGACGTACCCAGCCCCATTTACTTCGGCTGCGGCCACTTGCCACAAGGGCTCTCCCGTCGCGTTGAAATCGATAATTGTCATGGGGCTGCCTGAGGCGCAGGTGGTTACAATCAGACCGCCAAAACCATCGGGAACGGCAGTGTTATTCATCAGCGGAGGTATTTGGGCCTGCCATAGTTGTTCTCCGTCAGCCTGGAGAGCCTGGATGATAGATTGCGTTCCGTCGGCGCTGATCTGGGTCGCATACAGGTCTGGGCCAGTGCTGGAAGGTACTGCCTGGACTAGCTTTTGGAGGGAAAATCCGGGCATCGCCGGAGCCGACCAAATAACTGTCCCAGGAACGAACGCTCCGGAGGCCAGTATCGTGACCTGTGCCTGGGCAGTGACTCCTTCTGCAGTCGCGGTAAGGTTGACCACCCCAGCGGCCAAACCGGTTACAGTCGTCGTGCCGTTCGGGTTGCTCACGAGGCTCGCCAGACTCGTGTTGCTCACCGTCCAGTTCACATCCTGGCGCGGAATCCCCACGTTATCGACGGCGGTAAATGTCTGCGTTCCCCCAACAGCTAGGTTGGACGCTGCGGGAGTGATTTGTAAAGAAAATGGAGGAGGGGGTGCAGTCGAATCGTATATCTCGGCGCTACTCAAGTCGAGGTGGTCTCCGCCCGCTGCTAGCAACACCGTTCCATTGTTGAGAAGACCTGCTGTTTGGGCACCGCGAGCTTCGTTCAGATTGCCCGCGAGCGAAAATGCTCCGGTGGTTGGATTATAGAGTTCGCCAGTTCCTAAAATTTGGTTATTATTGTTTGCTCCTCCCACCAGCAGCACGTTTCCCGTAGTCAACAGCGTCGCGGTGAATGAAACTCTTGGGGTGGTCATATTTCCTATCGCGGAGAACAACTTGGTCGTTGGGTTGTACAATTCCGCGCCGGCCAACACGCCGGTGAATTCACCAGAATATCCTCCTGCAATCAAGACATTTCCAGTGTTCAACACCGTTGCTGTATGAGTGTTGCGGGCAGTATTCAGGCTGCCCGTCGTTGAAAAAGACCCAGTCGTGGGATTGTAGATTTCCGCAATGGCTAGACTGCTGAAGACGCCGTTCGAGTAACCTTCGCCTCCCGCAATCAAAACGGTCCCATCATTGAGAAGTGTAGCCGTGTGGCCGGCCCGAGGAATGTTCAAGGTACCTGTATTGGCGAAGGTACCCGCGGTCGGATCATATAGCTGTGCAGTTGCCAAATCGCCATTCACGTTTCCTCCCCCAGCGATTAGCACCATCCCGTTGGTCAATAGCGTGGACGTGTTGTCAGACACCGCAGTAGTAAGGTTCCCCGTAAGGGTGAAAACGCCAGTCGCAGGGTTATACAACTCGGCGATCGCGGTTTCGGTCGTGTCACCCATTCCATCCGACACTCCTCCTCCGACTATGAGCACCATGCCGCTATTCAGCAGGGTCGCTGTATGGCCAAAACGTGGAACGTTAAGATTTCCTGTTGCGGAAAATGTTCCCGTGATCGGGTTATATAGTTCGCACGACCCAAGGATGTTCGCGCCATCGTTCCCTTGTCCGCCGACGATCAGCACCTGCCCGTTTTGAAGGACCGTTTCGGTATGAGAGACACGCGCCGTGCTGAGACTGCCCGTCAACCTGAAACTTGAGGGCGTGCCAGTGAGCGAAGCTGACGCATTGATCGTTCCGACAGCGGCCTGAATTGTCGTCTGTCCTTCGTTGACTGCGGTTGCTACTCCGGCAGACGAAACCGTAGCTACGTTCGTGGCAGACGAAGTCCACGTAGCGCTCGCGGTTATGTTGCCTGTAGTTCCGTTGGAAAAGGTGCCTGTAGCAACTAACTGCTGCGTGGCCCCAATGGGAACTGAGGGGCTTTGCGGCGTCACCGAAATCGAACTTAACGCAAGGACGCTCTGACTCAGCACCGGCGAGATGCTTCCGACGTAAGTGCTGCTTCCACCGTAGACGGTCGTGATGGAATACGTTCCGCTGGCCAAGCTTGAAGTACTGAAACTTGCGACGCCAGTGCTTAGGGTCCCAGTCCCCAGTGTCGTAGACCCGCTCATAAATGTCACGGTCCCGGTCGCAGCGGATGGACTTACCGCGGCGGTGAATGTAATTGGCGCATTTGCGGGTGCGGGGTTGGTTGAAGACGACACCGTTGTAGAGGAAGTCTGCTCGACAGTTTGAGTCAGCTTGGAGGAAGTGCTCGTGTTGTAGTTGCTATCGCCGCTGTAGACGGCTGTGATCGAATGCGAGCCGATGGCGAGAGAAGAAGTGGTATAGGTCGCGACACCGCTGCTCACAGTGCCCGTGCCGAGGGTTGTGGTTCCATCTTTGAACGTTACTGTCCCTGTCGCCGTCGTGGATGAGATGGTGGCGGTGAAGGTCACCGACGAACCATAAGCGGACGGATTTGAAGACGACCCCACTGTCGTGCTCGTATTGGCCTTGTTCACAGTCTGCGAAAGTGCCGAAGAGGCGCTGCCATTGAAGTTGGTATCGCCGCCATAGGACGCAGTGACTGAGTGCGAACCCGCCGTCAGGCTTGAGGTCGCGAAGGTCGCTTTCCCGCTGCTGAGCGTGCCTGTTCCAAGAGTGGTACTCCCGTCTTTGAATGTCACCGTTCCTGTCGCTCCCGACGTTACCGTGGCCGTAAACTTTACCGATGAACCATATGTGGACGGGTTGGCTGAGGATGCGAGAGTCGTCGTCGAGGACGCTTTGTTGACAGTCTGCGACAGCGCCGAAGAAGTACTGGTGTTATAAGCGCTATTACCGCCGTAAGAAGCCATGATCGAGTGCGCCCCTGCTGTCAGCGTCGATGTAGTGAACATTGCCGTTCCGCTGCTGAGGGTGCCGGTTCCCAAGGTTGTGCTCCCATCCTTGAACGTGACTGTTCCCGTCGCGGCGGACGGCGAGACTGTCGCCGTAAGTTTCACCGACGAACCATAGGTGGAAGGGTTCAGCGAGGATGCGAGGGTGGTTGTAGTATTCGATTTTGCTGATGCTAGTCCGCTGAAGGTCGCGCAGAGAAGAGTAAGGACGGTCAATCGGGGGCTGATTCGGATCACGATTCGCACCTCTTAACGCTAGAATTTGAATACCTCGGCCACTAAGCACAGCTGCGCCCGGAGTCGCCCGTTACATTCGCCGCTGGTTGTAGGGAATAGCCTTTACGAGAAGCGGTAACTGAGCCCCCTCAGTTCTCCTCGTAAACAAATGCGACCGAACCTACGAGCCACGAGCCTGTGATGTCAAGCAAAAAGTTTGCACGCCCATCCTATATTCTGCGTTCTCATTGGATCAGATCCTGGTCAACGCCCTTGACGGGGAGCTTCCAGATCTCGTGCACCGAGACCCCGAACGCCAACGCAATTCGCAGCGCATTATTCAACTTGGGAAGTCGCCCCTTCTCAACACTTGCAGCCGTGCTCATCGAACCCCCGGAAACGTTCGAGAGATCATACAATCTCCAGCCGCGTTCCGCGCGCAATCCGCACACTGAGAGAGCTGGCGCATTTGTGGCTTTTTCTTTCCTCGACTCGGTTTCAGAGGGCGCGACCGTTTCCCAGACTTCATAAACGGAAAGTTGAAACGTGGTTGTAATTCGCAATGCATTCCGCAAGGTAGTGCCGCCTCCGTTTTCCATCCGGCAAATCGTATTTACCGGAACACCTGATAACTCGGAAAGTCTGCGAAGGCTCCACTTACGCTCGCGATGAAGTTGACGGATTCTGTTCCTCAACGATGAGCCTGTTAGTCTCCAAACGCTCATCCGCGAAGAACGGCTGAAAGAGCCAGTACTGCGGCCGCTGCCGCAGCCCAACAGAGTACCGTGTACCTGCGTGTCCTCGACCACAGAAGTGGGGGATCGCCAGTGACCCGTCGACGGTAATTCACGAGAACAGCGGCCTCGAGCGTCGCAGAAGGCTTTGGGGCTGACTCGCGAACGAGACGTAACCCGTCTCCGAGATTGCGGCGCGCTTCGGCGAAGCGGGCACATTCGGTGCAGCGGGCGAGATGCTCGGCTTCGCGAGGGAACTCGGCATCCATGCGCAAGGGATCTTCAAAATAGAGGCGAAGTTCGTGGCAGGTCATATGAGGCATCCCTCCGGGCCAGCCGCTCCAATCTGCGGTTGCGGGCTGCGGAGCGGCCGTAATTTTTCGGCCAAAAGAGCATGCGCTCGATTCAGGCGAGACCGGATTGTTCCTATCGCGCAATGCAGGCGGGAAGCGGCATCGGCATATGAAAACTCACAGAGATCGCAAAGCACGACAACCTGGCGATAGTGATCGGGGAGCGAAGCCACCGCGGCCTGCACGCACCCGGCGAGTTCAGTACGGATCATCTGCGCGGGCAGCGCATCCGATTCGGAAATGAGCTTGCCAGACAATGTCGCAAGGGCGGTATCTTCTTGGAGCGCCTCGTAGGGCCGCTCGCGGTGCTCGATTCTCCGCACAAAATTGCGAGCGATGCCAAAGGCGGCGAGATCGCCGCGATCCTGCCGATAGTTGTGCGATTCTCTCAGCAGAGTGATAAAAACCTCCTGCGTGACTTCCTCCGCGTTCACCTTCGAGCCGGTCATATAGAACGCATAGCGAAAAATCCCGGCCTTCAGCTTTCCGTACAGTAGCAAGAAGGCTTCTTCTTCTCCAGCTACTGCGAGTCGCAAGAGTTCAGCGTCGGAGTGGGTCGAGAGCTCGTGGGGATTTCCATGTCTCTTCAGGTTCGATGCAGTTACCCTCATATTGTCTTCGTTGCGAACGGGAGAATAGTTCCAGAAAGTTTTGGGAAAAATGAGCCAGCGGGCGAGGTTCTCAGTATGTGCTCGTCGTAGACCTCCCGTTTGTACAACGAGTGCAATCAAGAAGTGGAAGCCTTCGCTCGCCAGCTTGCAGACTTCATGCAGATCGAGATTCTGAATCAACAAAGGCAGTTCACGCTTTTCCGTCGCCTTCTGAACTGTGACGATTGGCGTGTTGCCGGCAAACCGCAGTCCACGCAGTTTCTCGACTATCAAGTGGTCAACTCCGATATCGAGGCAGAACGCGACCATCTCCGCGTCGGGGATCACTTCGTTCGTGTGCTGACGATGAAGGAGGCGTCACCGAGATTCGCCCGCTAGTGTTCAACGCGCTGCTAAAAATCCCAGCCAACTTCTATGTGGTCACAGAGTGGACGCCGCTGCCCACGGACAAAGCCCGCAAAGAGGTGGACAAGCGCCGCCGCCACTTCAATATGTTGAAAACCGGATTTGTCTCCCAGATGGGCAACGATGCTACAAAGACGAACCCACACGACGTGCTGATGGACGAGTCCAAGCAGGCGGACATTGAAAATCTTGGCGACTGCCTGCGTGCGCCCTAGGTGATGGTCAATCACTTGGCGATTTCTCGCTAACGATTGTGCTCTATGGCCACTCGTTCTCTGGGCGATCAACGGAACTCGATCAGATCATTGCCGAGTTCGGCATCGCTAGCTGAGGGCGCCCGACTCTGAGCACAGCGCGAGATGCTGACCCGACAGAGTGCGTGGACTCCGATTGAAGCACGATTAACCCTTATTAAGGGTAAAGCCCGATGAAAAATGGCTTCTCCGATTATTCGACCCATTTGTGCATTCACGAGCTCTTCGAGCGTCGTGCAGCCGGTGAGCCGGAGTCGATTGCCTTGGTATCGGGCACTACTAAGTACACTTACTCGGAACTCAATCGGAGGGCCAACCAACTTTGTCGCCGCGGGAAGGCATTTTAGTGATTGCATGCCGACGACGCTCCCTTCACTGCCTTCTCTGCGACTAGCCTAGCCGATTTATCGAGATTTAGGTTTTCGAGAACGGGCTTGTCGAGCGTCAGGTTTGGTCCCTATTCCCCGTTCACTTTTCGGTTTGTGCTTTGCCGCCATCGTCCCATTCGGGATGATTGGACTGTCGCCTAACGGCAGACTCATTTGAGGAGGAGCGATCACCTGCTCGATCCGTTTCATGAACGCCCGCGCGAATTCACTTGCAAGTTTGGATCGATTTTCGGCTCGGGATGCCAGGTAAAGCTCGATTCGCAGTTCTTTGTCGACCAGAGGGCGAACGGTTACGCCGTGGTTCTTGGTTCGCAGTGCGCTCGTCATCGTTAGAAATGCGATCCCGACATTTTCTGAAACCAATTGAAAGGCTTCTTCGGCCGTCAGCACATTCTGATTGTTCCTGTAACTCACACCTTCTTCGGCTGCGCGCCGAGAGATCATGTCATGCAGGATCGGGTGGACCTTGCGATCAAAAATAATCCAAGTGCAGCCGTGAATATCTTCTAACTTTAGAGTCTCTTTCGCCGCCAGTGGATGGTCATCAGGAATAGCAATGTAGAAGGGAGCCTCCGCAATCTTGGTCATCGTGAGCTTGCGGTTAGCCCCAGGATGGGCGATCAGGGCAAGATCGAGTTTCGATGTCGCCAGACCATGGACGAGTTCTGGGGCGAAATCACTCTGCATGCTGAGAAGCAGGTTGGGATGCAGAGGAAGGCGGATGGAAAACAGCGTCGCAATCAGCAGAGGATCAACGTAGGGGGAGTGCCCGATCGTCAAATGTGAGATCGCGCCAGCGTGAGCCCTCTTCGCCGCGTGCATTGCACTTTCACTGTGAAGGATCGAAAGTTTGGCTTCCTCAACAAATGCTCGCCCGGCATCCGTAATGGCGACTGTGGCGTGGTCGCGGGTGAAGAGCTTGACCCCACATCGACTCTCCAGCTCATTTAAGCGGCGGCTCAGTCCTGACTGGGACAACTTGAGCCGCTTCGCCGCCCTGGTGAAGCTGAGGTCTTCGGCAAGAAATACCGCAGCCATCAGGTACCGAATTTCGAGAGGACCAGGCATTGTCAGGCCCATTCGACGAGCGGCCACACCCTGCTTGAAAACCATCGGCATCCTAGGCACGGGCGGTTAGTTGCCAGTGGTATCGGAACTTCCAAACGCCGGTTTAGAGCGGCTCATCAAGGGAGAGGATCGGTAATGAGCCAGAGGCATAACGCGGTTCCGAATACTCATTGGACAAATCCAGCGGATGAGAATCTTCTTACTAAAACCTGCTTCAGTGGGGATAGGAAAAAATGTACCCTCAGCCAGCCGAAAAAAAGGCCGTACAGAGCGAAGGCATCCACTCCGTTGCTCTGGAACGGCACTACTCCGTTACCGAGGTTGCGACCCTTTGGGGAATCAGCGAGAAAACTGTGCGACGGCTATTCGACGGAGAAGACGGCGTGCTGAAATGGGGAAGCGGGGAGACCCTGCGCAAACGCAGATATCAGAATTTACGCATCCCCCAAAGCGTTTTGATTCGAGTGCACCACCGCCGCAGAGCCTAGCTATGCCCCGAAGGAAAGCAGTTTTCCTTTGTTCTCTACCGCTTTTTTCGGGGGGACCGTTTCCAGTGTTGCCCACGCATTTCTGACGCTTGCGGCCAACTGATCTTGTCGCGCCTTGACCCACGGAGAGTAGTGCTTCTCCGTGATCTTCACGCTTGAGTGGCCCAGCAGCATCGAGACCTGATCGATTGGAACTCCGGCAAGCAACATCTCGACGGCGAACGTATCCCGCAACATGTGGGGAAAACACCGCTTGGCTGATCCATCGCCCTTTTCCAACGCGGCCAGCTTGAATAGACGACGGAAACTCCGCTGCCAGTCAGCGACAGCCGTCTTAGGCAGGCCGTTTCCGCTCCAGAAAAAATAGCGCGGATTTGGCTTGGCTCCGGGGGGAATCGTTCGTAATTCCTCCGCCACTTGGGGAGGAAGCGGAACGTAGACTGGCGTTCCTGTTTTGGCTTGGTAAAGAAGCAGGTTGTCGTTAATAAGCCGTGTTCGTTCCAGCGTGAGCGCATCGCGGATGCGCAGCCCACTCCATCGCATCAGCTTTATCAGCGTGCGGAGTCGCGTACCATTGGTTGTCCCCGTCTCGCCGCGATTCTCTCTATACAGGTATGTTGAATCGAGCAATTTCTCATACTCTTCCCGCGTGAAATAGTCGGTGGGAGCTTGGGTCACGGAGATGCGACCCAGATTATTCGTTGGATTCATGGTAATCCAATTGGCGCGGATGCAGAACCAAAAGAAGCCGGTGAGGCGCTCCTGTTTCTTCTTCTTGGCCATCGCGCCGTCCTTCCATGATGTGCGAAAAGCTTGCACGGCTCGGAGGTCGATTTCGCGCAGAAGTCTGTATCCCTCGGTTTTGCACCAGGAGAGAAACTGCTTGCGGAAAAAGATGTCCAGCTTGTAAACGGTCGCGTCGCTCAGTTCGCGCGCTTTAGCATCGGCGAGGTATTCGGTCACCGCCTGAATGATCGTTACGGGTTCGTCTTTCCGTTCAGGGGCCGTTGCAGGATCTTCCGCGTCCTCGATCACGCGAGCAAGATCGGTTGCGAGTTCCCAACTGCCGGTCTTCAGAGTGCGGCGAATGTAGGATCCATTCGCCGTTCCTTCGACCCACATGGGACAGGTGCAGCGTTTGTAGAAGCGGTCGGAAGACTTCGAACAGGCGCGGCGATGGCGTCGATAGAGCGTTAGCATAGTTGCATCTATCGTACACCTATCGTACACGGAGGAGCACCACTTTTGTATGTTAATGATAATAAAAACCTTAAACATGGTGGAGGCGGCGGGAGTCGAACCCGCGTCCGAAAATGTTACTGGTCAAGAGACTACATGCTTATTCGCGTTCATGCCCCAGGCGTTTGGCGTCATCGCTGACGCTCCCCCGGGACGTTCGCGGCCCACGCTCAGAACGGACAAGAAACGCTTGCCGCTAGCCTGTGATCTTAACCTCTCCGCCCAGACGTAGCGGGGAAGAGCAGCCCTCTGTGTGACGTTCGCTCACCGCCCGAGGGCGAAGCGGTGGAGAACGGCTGCCTAATTAATTAGGCTGCGTATGCCATTTGTTGATTGGCAATTATCATTTTGCACGCGATTACGGGTGTATGCACCCCGGCATGCCTCTTGGCCGCAAGCATCTCCGTCGAAGCCGTGACGCCCCCACTGGTGGGTTTGGCCATACTCAAAGAGCTACTTCCAGACTAGGGTGGAATCCTAGGGAAGTCAATAAATTGGATGCTTACGGCAAGTCGGAGACTCGGTATGTTTATCCGCCCCCCAAGCTGGGATCGCCACACTGCCTCGTATTCAAAGTTTCGCCTTGTGTTCGCTAATAACCCGAACTATACTGAACATTGGTTAGGATCGGAAACGCAGGGATGGCTGACTCTAAACGCACGGAAGGTGAGCGACTATTCGAGCAGTATCTCACGTCGATAGACTTGCCCTTCGAGTACGAGGTCGAGTACGCCGGAAATCAAAGGTTGTCGATTACAGAATCGAATGGAGCGGCCAGCCGCATTTCTTGGAAGTGAAGGATTTCGAATCTCCGCCATTGCTTACCCACGGTTTCTGCCAAGTTCAAGTGCGCGACCCTATTCGAGAGCACGGAATCCGTGTGGCAATCTCATCCAAATAGTTGACCATAGTACACTTTGAGTGTGAAAGAAGTAGCCATCTCCGTGTTCAAAGCCAAGTGCCTAGGCATCATCGAAGAGGTCCGCAAAACGCGCAAACCGATCCGAGTGACCCGTTTCGGTAAGCCTGTGGCTGAAGTCGTGCCACCATCTCCGCAGAAGTCTGCGGTGCGCCGAGTCGGCTGCATGGTCGGAACGGGAGAAATTCTGGGAGATATCGTTGGTCCTACCGGTAGCCTTGAGGACTGGGAAGCCTGGCGCGATTGAAATTCCTACTCGATACGCACATCTGGCTCTGGAACTCGCTGCAGCCCGAACGCCTTTCCCGACGAGTGGCGCGAGAACTGGACAACTTGGAGAACGAGATTTGGCTTTCCCCCGTCAGCATTTGGGAACTGCGGCTGCTTCACAACAAGGATCGCCTAAGGCTGATCCCGGACGCTGTTAGCTGGATCGGTGAGAATCTTACTCGGCTGAATATTCGCGAAGCGCCGCTCACATTTGAAGTGGCGCTTGCAATATCTTCGCTGAACCTGCCCCACAATGACCCGGCAGACGGCTTTATCGCCGCGACTGCAAAGGTATTCGGTCTAACGCTAGTGACCGCCGACGAACAGCTTGCCAAGTTAGCGGACATTGCAATTCTGCGGAATCGGTGAGTTTACACGTTCTCCACCGTCACCTTTTTTACCACCACATCTTTATTCGGCTTGTCCTGTCGGCTGCGCGGAACTTCTGAAATCTTCTTGACCACGTCCTGGCCCTCAACAACTTCTCCAAAGACCGTGTGCTTGCCGGTCAGCCAGGTCGTCGGCGCGACCGTAATAAAGAACTGCGAGCCGTTCGTGTTCGGTCCGGCATTGGCCATGGCCAATATTCCCGCGCGGTCGAGCTTATGCGGCGAGCCTTTGGTCTCGTCTTCGAACTGATACCCCGGTCCGCCCGTGCCGGTGCCTTGCGGGTCGCCGCCCTGAATCATGAAGTCGGGAATCACGCGATGAAAAATCGTGCCATCGTAAAGCCGGTCTTTGGACTTCTTGCGAGTTGAGGGATGCGTCCACTCGCGCTTGCCCTCGGCAAGCTCCACAAAGTTGGCTACGGTTTTGGGCGCGTCTTTTTCAAAAAGGCGGCAGACGATGTTGCCTTCACTGGTTTCAAGCGTTGCATAGAGTCCGGGTTGCCGTGTCATGGAGTTCCTTTCAGGATAGTTCGTTGGTCGTTAGTATTCTGTCGAAGTACTGGTGGCTCGTCTTAATTTGATCAAGTGAGACCCTCATCACCGTCTGCCCCGCCACACTTTGTCAGTTGGGATTCGCCGGTGCTTTCGGTGTCGCAGCGGCAGGCTTCTTAGCCGCGGTCGATGCAGGCTTGGCTGCCGCTGCGCCGCGAACAATCGAAACATGAATGATTTTCACCGGACGAAAGGGACGATCATTGCTTGGGTCAGTCGCCATGTGGGTGATCTGTTTTACCAGCACCACGCTTGCATCGTCACACTGTCCGAAAATGGTATGCCGTCCGTTCAGGTGCGGCGTGGGAACTTCTGTGATGAAAAACTGCGAGCCATTCGTATTCGGCCCGGAGTTCGCCATGGCAAGCCGTCCCGGACGATCGAAGGTCAGGGTTGAGACAAATTCGTCTTTGAATTTGTAGCCGGGATCGCCCGTGCCGTCGCCTCTCGGGTCGCCCCCCTGAATCATGAAACCCGGGATCACGCGATGGAAAATCGTCCCGTCATAGAGTGGCGTATTCTTCTTAGTCGCATGGCTTACTGGATTGGTCCAGTCCTTCGTACCCGTGGCGAGGTCGATGAAATTCTTCACCGTGATCGGCGTTTCTTTTTCAAATAGGGTGCAGCGCAGCTTGCCAACGGTCGTGTCGAAGACGGCTGTAGGCTCGGATGACGCTGCCGCCGCGTGAGTAGCAGGCTTGGCAGGAGTGGCCGGCGCAGTCGATACATCTTGCGCCGCGCTCGCAATCGCCGAGAATGTAAGCAGAACGGATGCCGCCATCAACGTCCCAAATATTCCACGCATAAGTACTCCTTGGTTCCAAATAATAGTTTCGTTGTGGACTCGATATTGTACGACAGGCAGAGGTTAATTTGGATGAGCCTGCATTTCGCGGCTGACGCTCTCAACCTGCCGGAAGGCGCGCAGCAGATTCCCACCAAGGATCTTCTTAATATCCTCTGCGCTGTATCCGCGGTCGAGCAGCGCCTGCGTAATCTTCGGTAAGTCTGCCGCAGAATCCATCCCCTGCGGAGTAGCGCCGCTTACGCCATCGAAGTCAGAACCCAGACCAACATGATCCACTCCCGCAACCTTGGCGACGTGATCGATGTGATCGATCAGCGACTTGAACGGCGGACGCGGAATCTTCGCCGTCCACTCCCGCTCGATGCGGTCTTTGTCCGTATAAGTGACCGTTTTTCCTTCTGCCTTTCTTTCGACCATATATTGTTGAACCGCCGCTGTCTCATCCTTATCCTGTGCTTCCATCGCCTTGCGATAGTCTTCATCCACAAAGGCAGAAAAGAAGTTCACCTGCACCACGCCGCCGTTCTTTGCCACGGCTTGCAGCATATCGTCCGTCATATTGCGCGGATGGTTCACCAGTGCCCGGGCCGAAGAGTGCGACGCAATCACCGGCGCCTTCGTCGCTGCGATCGTGTCCCAGAAAGTTTTATCCGCGACGTGGGAGATGTCGACAATCATCCCGAGCCGGTTCATCTCCAGCACCACCTGCTTGCCGAAATCCGTCAGCCCATTGTGATGCTGCACCGTCGCATCGTTGATGTCGCCTGAAGAATCCGCCCACTCGTTCGTATTCGACCAGGAAAGCGTCATGTAACGCACGCCAAGGCGGTAATAATCCCGCAGCAGGTGCATGTCGTTTTCAATGGAGTGTCCGCCTTCGATGCCCATCAGTGCCGCCAGTTTGTGTTCGCGATGAGCGCGCTCGATATCGGCTACGGAGAATGCCATCATCATGCGATCCGGGTGTCGGGCCGCCTGCTCGTAAACCGAGTCGATTAGATCGAAGGTGTGCTGTGCGAAGTGACCTTGATTCGTTTCCGGATCGACCCAGATGGAAAAAAATTCAGCCCCAAGGTTGCCGCGGCGCGCCTTGTCGAGACTTATATGCCCAACGTCTTTGGGATCGGTCGATCCGATGTCGAAGCCTTCATCGAGAAAGCGCTGCGGCGTGTCGGCGTGAGTATCCACAATAATTGCAGGCTCGTGAATCGCCTGCGCCTTGGCGCTGAGGGGTGCGTCGGGAGCCTGCGCCGTTGCGGCTGACCCTAGAACGACACACCAGACAGCTAAGCTTAAAACCCGAATCATGCAGGAACGATTCATTTGCCCGTCTTTTCCTGATGCTTGAAACGTTTTGACTTCTCGAATCACTACATCTGATAGAGGCCTTCACCCGCAGCTTCACCCGCCTCTGATTGCCTCAGACTCTCGCAAGCCTCGGAAAAACGAGCCACAGAAAAATCAGCCACGTCGTGGCGAGGAGGAACTATGGTACAGCCAAACGAATATACCCTGAAGGGCGGCAACATCACGGTTACTTACCTGATGTCCAATTTCCTGGGTCAGCCGTTCCTTTCCTACTCGGACGGATCGGGAACCAAAGACTTTTATGGCACTTCGATTCGCACCGTCGACACCGGCATCGGAACCCTGGTCTCAGTCACCACGTTCATGACCATCGACAGCGGCGCGCGGGAATTCAGCGTGCTAATTCCTTACATCAACCTCGCTGATGCCACCAAGACGCAAGACTTCTCGACCGATGGCATCATTACCACCTTCAAAGGGCCTGACTCGTTCCCGCTCACCGGAGTGCGCGAGTTTTACGACTTCATTCCGATGACGGGGACGGCACGATACGTGAAATTCATTTTCCTTCAACAGCCGGTGCTTACCAAAGTCGGCTGAGCCCCATCGCCGTTGTAGGTCTTCCACCCTGTTGCTTGGTTGTTGAGCTGGGGCATCGTCGCAAACTGCGGCTGCCCCTTTTTTATCTTTGAGGGTGCACAAATTGATACACAAGACTTGCCCGATAGCTTAGGTGCGAGGAATGTTGTTATTTCGCCGTCTTTCCGCGCTTCCGCTCAGCCACCCATTTTGGTTCTCCCTTGCGCGAGGCTTTTGCCGGCGTTCCTGAGAGGAAACTAGCCCAGCGCAAGTCCTGCGCGGGATCATCTCCGCTTAACGCCATCTTCACGGCCATCTCTGCCACGGCATTCACGATCCAGTCAAAATTCTCTTGCCCCACTGAGGTAATCTCCGCATCGGGTGCGGGATTCAGAAAGTCGATCGCGTACGGCATGCTATCCTCCACGGCAAACTCCACCGTGTTCAGGTCGTAGCCCAGAACTCTGCACAAGGTAAGCGCATCTTTCTCTATTCTGTCCCTCAAAGCTTCTGTGGATGGCGGAGGATTTCCCTTCACATAGCGCTCATGATGCGGCGCCCTGGGGTCGTACCTCATGATGTGAACTTTCTCTTGGCCAACCACATAGCAGCGGTAATATTCCTCAAACTCCACGCCGTGCTGCAGCGTCATGCACAAATCGCCCGTCTGGTTGTAATGTTGAAAAAACTCTTCGGAAGAATGCACATGGTAGACATGCTTCCATCCGCCGCCGGAATAGGGCTTTAGAAAAGCAGGGAAGCCGACATAATCGAATAACTCTTGCCAGTTCAGCGGAAAAATCAAGTTCCGCATCGAACGGTCCGTAGTTCCTTCGGGATGTTTGTTGTGCGGCAGAATCACCGTCGGCGGAATCGCCACGCCCAGCTTGTGAGCCAGCGCATAATTGAAAAACTTATCGTCTGCCGACCACCAGAACGGATTGTTCACCACTATCGTCCCATGCAGCGCGGCGTTTTTCAGATATGCGCGATAGAACGGAATGTCTTGTGAGATGCGGTCGATGATAACCTCATACTTCCTAGGCTCATCCATGCGGATGCCGCCGATCGACACAAACTCCGCCGTAACGCCGTCTACCTTCAGGGCGTTAATCTTCTCCACCAACGCGGGCGGAAACGTATTTTCCATCCCAAACAGAATCCCAATCTTCTTCACGACGCAATCTCCATTCCTAAATTGTCATCCTGAGCGAAGTAAGAGCTTCACGAAGTGAAGCTCTTACGCAGTCGAAGGATACCTACATTACTTGGATCTCGAAAGCAGTGCCTAAAAATACTTCTCCGCCATCTTCAGCCACAATGGCCAGTCATGCTTCGAATTATCGCCGTAAATGTCCAGCCAATGCGGCACCGCTTTGCCGTTCAAAATTGCCGAAAGCTTTACGTTTTGGTCCAGGCACATGTCCCAATCCGCCGACCCGAACACAATCTTCATCTGGCGGTAACGACTCAAAAACCAGTCGTCATTCTGATTCGGCAAATAATCCGGCGGGCAATTGAAGTAGCAGTCGTCGTCGTAGTATCCATCGAGAAATTGATGGATATCGAATGCCCCACTCATGCTCACGCAATGCGTCACCACGTCGGGATGCTTCAAAGCAAAATTGACGGCATGATAGGCGCCGAAGCTGCATCCGGTCATCGCCAGTTGTGGCGTTTGATTCTTCCAGCGGATAAACGGCAAAAACTCATGCAGAATGTAACGCTCGTACTGCAGATGCCGCAGCACCCTCACCTTCGGGTGCACACCCTTGTTGTACCAACTCTCGGTGTCGATGGCATCGGGGCAGAACACCTGCAATTCACCGCGCTCGATCTTCTGCCATAGCACTCCGATCATGCCGCGGTCTTCATATTCGAAATACCTTCCCATTGAAGTCGGAAATACGAGCAGCGGCGTTCCCGCATGCCCGAAGACCAACGCTTCCATTTCCCGGTTGAGTTCCTGGCTGTATCCTTTGTGATATTCGCGGTTCATTCTTCGGTCAGGCTAAGCAGACGGAATATCTTACCTGAACTGCGGGTCCTTCAGCGTTTCTCTCTCTTGAGATCAGGCAGCTGCGAGGACCGAGAGCGTCAAGTAACAGCCGCCCGTGCTATAAGAAACTGCGGGTTCACCGGCTCTTTTTAGTTTTGTCCGCAGAATGGAGATCTCGTGCCTTTTGTGGAATTGCCAAAGTCGCCGCATGCCCCTGGAGTTCGGCCTGTAAAGATCCATTACAGGGATGTGGGCAGTGGGCGGCCGGTAGTTTTTTTGCACGGCGGATGGGGCTATCGGGTCTATCCGATCAATCGGCAAGTCAAGGCATTCGGAGACCGTGTGCGCTTTCTAATCCTGGATCGATCCGGCTACGGGCATTCGGAGAAGTTGTCCGGACAAATGCTGACGGATTTCCATCAGCGGGCCGCCGAGGAGACTCTTCTAGTGTTGGATGCGATAGGGATTGAGCGCGCGATCTTTTGGGGGCATAGCGATGGCGCGGTGATTGCCGCACTGCTAGGGTTTGCTGTGCCGCAATGGTGCGCGCGGCTCATTCTCGAAGCATTTCATTTGTCTCCGCGCAAACCAAACTCGCGCAGCTTCTTCAAACAATTCGCGGCACATCCAGAGGAGCTGAAAGAAAAAGTCCAGAGGTTGCTGGCGTTGGACCACGGCGAGAAGAATTGGAAGAAGGTAGTTCAGCGAAATTGCAGAGTATGGTTGAAACTAGCGGCCGAGAGCACGCGATCAAGCGATGACTTGTACCACGGTCGACTGAGTGGGTTAAAAGTACCCGTGACGTTTGTCCACGGCCGGGGCGATCCCCGAACCGAGCCCGGAGAGATGGAACGAGTTCGCGAAGCGCTGCCGGGCGCCGACGTGCGATTCATCGAGGGTGGGCGGCATAGTCCGCACAGTGAAAGGGAAGCTTGGCGGGAGTGCAATGAAATTCTGGGTGAGATCTTGCTACAGAAATAGTCTCCTGCGCCTGGCGACAACCTCAGACTCCGCTTCGAAAATGATATCGTCATACGAGATATGTCGTGGAGGCTCCCTAAACTTGTTCCGCGCTCCGCGCCTGTGATTCTGCTCGTGCTAACCCTCGCCGCCGCTACTGGATTTGCGGGCGTTAGCCACCTGGTAACCCGTTTCACCGCCAACCAGCAGTCCCGCGGCTGGAAACTGTATGCCCTAGGGCTTTCTGCGGCCAGCGCCGGACGCTATGAAGACGCCATCTCGGCGTTCCGTGCGGCGCTCACGTGCGAGCCCACGAACTCCCAGTACCAACTCAGCCTGGCCCGCGCCCTGCGCGACAGCAACGATTCACGCCGTCTCGACGAGGCGGAATCGTATCTCGTGGCTCTCTGGCAGCGAACGCCCCAGGACGCCGCAGTGAATCTCGCTCTCGCCCGCGTCGCGGCCCACCGCGGTTCTGTCGAAGATGCCACTCGCTATTACCACAATGCGATGTATGGAGTATGGAACGCCGATCCTGATGGCAACCGGCGCAGAGCGCGCATCGAACTCATCCAGTTCCTGCTGAAAAAAGGCGCTCCTGAGAGAGCCGAGTCGGAACTCATGGCCCTTACGACATCTTTGCCGCCTGATGCCGATGAGCATCTCCAGGCCGCGCAACTTTTCTTGCAAGCTGGGGACAACTCTGGGGCTCTCAGCCAGTACGAGGAAGTTCTTCGCCTTGATCCCGTGAATGCCGCAGCCTTGGCCGGAGCCGGCGAGGCCAATTATCGCTCTGGCAACTACGCTACCGCGGAACATTATTTGCAAGATGCGGTGAAGGCCGATCCTCAGGATGCGAATTCCCAGCAACTGCTCGCGTTGTCGGAGGAGATTCTGCGCGCCAGTCCGTTCCACAGTTATATTTCGGACGCCGAACGCAACCGCCGCATTGCGGCCGCCTTCGCCCGGGCGCAGCAACGTCTCACGGAATGTGCTCAACAGAAGGGAATCAGTCTCACTGCCGGTTCCGACGCCGCGTCTAGGGCGTCGCCCCTCACCACTCTTCAGTCCCGCTGGAGCGCCACAAAACCTGATCTTGATCGTCTCCGCTCTCCCGCAGAAACTGCGCTTCCCGACACGATCATGGACGTTGTCTTCCAGATCGAACAGCAGACCGCAGCCATTTGTGGACCACCGCAGGGCACCGACCTCGCACTGCTTCTCATTTCGCAAAAACGTGAGGCCGCTGCCCGATGAGTTCTCCGGTCTCCACCGGCAGTTCTCCGGGGCCGTCGCCGCAGCCCGTCACGGTGCGGATGCAAATTCCGCGGCAACTCTTTGCGACCCTCGAAGGCGTCTTCAATGAAGAAGTATTCTTCCTGATCCTCTCTGTCTTCATCGGAATTTTCTCAGGCCTGGCGGTGGTGTGCTTCCGCCTGGCGATTGACTGGATGCATCTCGCTCTGCTCGGTCCGCTGCCGCAGACTCACGGATGGCGTTTGTTCGCGGTTCCTGCTCTCGCTGGCCTCGTCGTTGCCGTGCTCGTGATCCACGTTTTCCCTGGCATTCGGGGCAGTGGCGTGAACCAGACCAAGGCGGCGCTTTACATCTTCAACGGCGTCATCCCCTTCCGCACTGCAGTCGGCAAGTTCATCTGCGCGGCGCTCGCGATTGGCTCCGGTCAATCGCTTGGTCCGGAAGATCCCTCTCTGCAAATTGGAGCGAGCATCGCCTCCGCGCTGGGGCGCCACCTGCAAATCTCCCGCGAGAAACTTCGCCTCATGGCTCCGGTTGGCGCAGCCGCTGGTCTCGCGGCGGCCTTTAACGCCCCCATTTCGGCCGTGCTCTTCGTGATCGAAGAGGTCATTGGACGCTGGAGCGCGGGCATTCTTGGTTCTGTGGTTCTCTCCGCTGTTTCCAGCGTCGTGATTGTGCGTTGGTTTCTGGGAAGCGAACCGCTGTTCCGTATTCCCGTCACCACCTTCAAACGCCCCACCGAATTGGTTGCGTATGCCGTTCTCGGCATCGTGGGAGGGTTGGCGTCGGTTGCATTCGCCAAATCGATCGGCTATCTTCGTCCGCGCCTCGCCGCTCTGCCGCGCTGGACGCAATACTTTCAACCTGCGCTTGCCGGACTGCTCGTTGGCTTGATCGCATTCCTTGGAGCTCCGCAAATCATGGGCGCTGGTTACGATTCCATGGACCAGGCCATGCACGGCCAATACGCTTGGAAAATTCTTGCGATCTTAGCCATTCTCAAGATTCTGGCTACGACGTTTTCTTTCGTCAGCGGCACTCCCGGCGGCATGTTCGCTCCCGCTCTGTTTATCGGAGCCATGCTGGGAGGAGCGGTGGGAGATATCGAACGCATATTTTTTCCGCATCTCACGGGATCAACTGGAACCTACGTCCTGGTGGGGATGGGCGTCCTCTTTGCAGGATTTTTACGGGCACCGATGACTTCCGTTTTCATGGTTCTCGAAGTCAGCGGCAACTACGAAATCATTGTGCCGGTCATTGTGGCCAATACGTTCTCTTATCTAATCTCGCGCAGCTTGCAGCACACTCCGATTTTCGATTTGCTCACGCGCCAGGACGGACTGATCTTACCCTCGCTTGAAGAAAATCGGGAAGAGACGATCCTTCATGTGGAGGATGCGATGCTTGCTGTGCCTGCTACCATTCTGAGCGCGCAGGATTATGTCGATGCCAACTACCATCGCGTGGAGGGCTCGACCGCCCCGACGTTCCTCGTGCGCATGCATCCCAGCGGCTGGAATGTCATCAGCAGAGAGCAACTGCAACGGCTTTTCAAGGAAGGCAAGGGTGAACTTATGCTTGGTTCGGTTCTGCCGAAGCAGTTTCTGCCGAGTCTCTATCCCGACCTTCCGCTCGACTCGGCCCTCCGCTACGTGAACAATTACCCGCTCATCCCCGTAGTCAATCGCGCCGATTCGCGCCGTTTGGAGGGCACGATTTCGCGCGAGTCAGTCTTCAATAAATACGGAAGCTGACGGTCGATGAAGGTCTAATTTAAACGTAAGTGACTCAGATTACTTTCCGAACAATCCTTTGTCGACCCCAACGCCGGTGCACAAGTCATAACCGGTGCCCGCATTATGCGTGCCGCAACCCCCGGAAGTGATGTCGGTGAAATCGACGGGGTTGCTTCTGTTGTTGTAGATCGCGGTCAATTCTGCGTTCGTGTTCGCGTAGAAGGTGCCGATATTGTTGATGATTCCCGCCAACGCAGGAGAAGCGAGGCTGGTGCCGTACACCTGCAGCCATCCTTTATAGCAACTCGAGTTGTACACAGCGACGGGTGAGCTGCCGCTGGAATCGAAGGAAACATCGGGCGTTCCCCGTTTGCTGCCGACGATGCTGGCGACGCCGATCTGAAACGATGGCCTCGGCTCATATCTGCTGATGCCGCCGCCCCCGTCGATCCATGCAGTCTGGTTCGTATAGTTTCCGGCAAGACGATTGATCTGCGTGCCGCCGGCCGAGATCACATTCACCGAAGACCCAGGATAAATGACCCCAGGAGAATCGCCGGCCGAGGCGACATACACAACACCTCGTTGCGTGAAATAGCGATCCGCCCCCGCCTCCCCACTGGTTTCGGCTCCTCCCCAACTCATCGATACCTCGCCTTTGCCACCGTGGGACGCGATGTATGCGTTGGCCGCACTGACGGCGGCAAACAGTGCGCTGTTCTGGTTTGAAGATGCTTCCATCAGAACGATCTGTGCATTCGGCGCCATGGCATGTGCCCACTCGATATCGAGAGATTCCTCAACCTCCCAGCCTGAACTGCAGCCGTTTGCTGGTTTCGTTCCGCCCGCGTATTTGACCAGAAAGTTTGGTGCCGGCAACCCAAACTCGGTGGAAAAGGCTGCCATGTCCGTGGCAGCGCTGGGGTCGTCGTAGGCGTCGACAATTACGATGACGCCACTTCCTCCGGTGGGCACTTCCGTGGCAGCTGCGACCGGACATCCAGTAACTGGACTGGAAACCACACTGTAGATGCAGCCCAGCGATGCCGGCGTTTCTCCTCCCGGAGTGGCTGCTGGCTTGACGGTTCCCTCGGGAGCGAGGATGAGATAGTTGGTGTGCATTCTTACCCCCAAGTCTTCCAACCTCTCGATGCTCGACTCGGGAACGATACCCTTCCCGCGCCGAACCTGCGCCGAGACTAGGTTTACCAGGACCAAAATGGCGACAACGCTAAAGACACACCTTCTATGCATTTTCCCGCTCCCAATTGTTTCAAGTTGAGTGTGAAAAGCTACGAGCCGAGTTTCTTGGCCTTCATCCACTCTCGGAGGACGGAGACTTTCGGTCAACGTGGAAGTGCAGGTCTGAGGTGACTGTTCGGTTCTCGTAAATGCAAGACGGGAATTCGTCCCAGTTTGGTCCACAAAAGGGGCGGCACTAAAAAGCCCGCTCCTTACAGAGCGGGCCAAAAGACGAAAACTCTAGCATTATGATCCGTTGGAACAAACCGACAGGGAAGTGTTGTCCTGAAAGCTGAGCCATCCGTGTAGCGACGTGCTGGACGGCGCTCCGAAATAGGTCAGAAACACCAGGTCCTGCAGATTGTAGGTGAACCCGTGCAGAGAATAGGGGAAGCCGCCGAAGTTGCTGTCACCTTCTTCCGGGTCACCCACTTCGAGAATGCCGCACACAGTGTTGTTGCCGTTGACGTTGACCACCAGCGGATCGTCCAGCCATTCGCCTACTTCATGCGAAAGCGCGGAGACATCCTGAGCGAACTCGCCGGGATGATCGACATAGGTGAAGTGCGCGTACGCCTGCGGGGCGCTGACGCTGCCTTCCGAGCTGTGATAGCCTCCAATGCAGCATTGTCCGCTCTCGGTGAGATACACGTCGTAGGTCAAGAAGATGGGCAGAGTATTGGGCTGAATTTGCGTGAAGTGACTGATCAGCGTTTGAATCTGCGCATCGAACCAGTTGATGTCTACCAGTCCGGCCGTGAAGCCAAATGGCGAACCTGTCGTGCCATCGGCACGCGGCGGGCTTAGAGTCTGCTCCGCCAGCACGGTGGGCCCTCCCAGCAGAACGTGATAGCTAGTGTCGGTACTCACCGTGCCCCAAAAATTAGCCCGCTGAAACGCGTCTTCATATTGGGTCGTCCCCACATCTGTTCCACCTTGTATGTACGTCGTCGTGGAGTCGAAGATTGGTGATTTCACCGTGTTAGTGGTCACGGTGTTTCCATTGGAAAGCACATGCGCCGGATCAAAAGTGATGGTTGATCCTCGCCGGGGCGTGATCACGATCTTCAGCGGAATGATATACGCCTGAATCGTGGTCGAAGTGTTGGTGGAAGGCGCCGTGCCCACCATGTTGTACGAGTAGTTCGTACCCTGATAAGTAAACGACCCGTTCCAGGTGGTCAGAGGGGTGGCTGGAGTCGCCGCGTCGTAGCGCAAACGGGGCGGTAGGGTCACATATCGGGGCTTGATATCGTCGCTCACCTTCATCTCATCCTGAGTGGCGGCAATGGCGGCACTGCATGCCAGCACAGCCAAGAGGGCAAGCAAACTTGTGCATACTGAAGTTCTCTTTATCATGATTCAAAGCTCCTATTTCTGGGTTTCGGAGGTTATGGTTTTTCTGAACGGCCTAACGTGGCAACCAAGTTGTCAAACCGTTCCTCACTCGGACCCTCGCTGCAGGGAGCGCGGCTTCGCGAGTTATACGTTTCCGAAACATGCTGCCACAAGTTGATGCGAGAAATGTTTCGGAGCATCTCTTGTTCCGATTTTGTAAATGCCGCAAACGATTTCGTTTTTCGTAAAATTTTCTGTTGAGGCGGGGCGAACGTTGTGTCGGGTCAGTTTGCCGCGGTTCAGGTAACAAAGCCCGACTGCTCAAGGTTGAGGGCAATAAAAAGCCCGTCCCTTGCGGGACGGGCTTTTCGAATGAAAAACAGACGATACTAACCGCCGTTGTTGCAGATTCCCAGGTGGAAAGGATTGTTGTGGAAGGTCTCCTCGCCGCCAACGGAAGTGGTCTTCGGAGCTCCAAAATATTCCAGATAGGTCAGATCCTGCAGGTTATAAGTGAAGCCGTTCAGCGTGTAAGGGAATGCGCCGAAGTTGGTGAACCCTTCTTCCGGATCTCCAACTTCAAGAATTCCGCACGCGACTGGATTGCCGTTCGTGTTTACCACTAGCGGGTCGTCCAGCCACTCGCCGGCTTCATGCGACAAAGCCGAGACGTCCTGCGCGAACGCGCCGGGCTTGCCGATATAGGTGAACATCGAATAGGCTTGCGGCGCCGCCGTGCTGCCCATCGCGCTGTGGTAGCCGCCGATGCAGCATTGGCCGCCCGAGGTCAAATAAACATCGTAGGTGATGAAAATCGGTAGTGTGTTTGGCAGGATTTGCTTGGTCTTGGTGATGATCGCCTGGAGTTCCGCGTCAAACCAGTTGATGTCGGCGAGTCCCACCTTTACTCCAAACTCAGTTGCTATGCTGCCATCCGCGGCCGGAACTACGATGGTTCTTACCTTGGCAACCTTCGGTGTTGCCAGCAGCACGTGATATCCCGTGGCCGAGGAGACTTGGCCCCAGAAGTTCCCACGCTGGAAGGCATCTTCGTATTGCGTCGTGCCCAGATCCGTGACGCCGTCGCCGGCGATCCAGTCCATGTTCTGGAAGATCGGAGAGTTTACGGTATTGGTTGTAGCGGACGCGCCATTGCTCTGCAGAGTTGCTGGGCTGAAGGTCGTTGTAGTGGTGCCGCTCTTATACGCCAGCGCGATCGGAATGATGAACACTGGGACTGTGGTGGACGTTCCGGTCGAAGGCGCAGTTCCCACCATGTTGTACTTGTAGGTGTGGCCGCTGTACACGAACGATCCGTTCCAAGTCGTCAGCGGGGTGGCCGGCGTCTGAAGATCGTTGTTAAGTTTAGGGAGAATTCGCGAGAACCGAGGGTGGGCGGGTAAAGTATCAGATGCATCTTGGGCGACAGCAGTGCTGGCCATGCCGGCCACCACCGCAAGGGCGGCGAGCATGCTGAGCGCGGTGAATCGTTGTTTCATAGAAATCTCCTTAGGGTTTTGACAGCATCAGCGATTGCAAGTGAATTCGACGAAAGGCTTGTTGAAGTTCCGAACGTCAAGTCGAAGCAGGGGACAACAAGATCGGATGATTCTCTTCGTATTCGCTCCTCATGTCAACTGTGCAAATTTATTCACCCTGAGCGCTAAACCCTAGCATCTTCAAAAGCGTATTGTCGCGGCGTTCTAATCTTCTAGGACAAATTGCGAACTGGCAAATTTAAGGGAGTCAGCTGTTGCGGGAGAGGCGTTTTGGCGACGCAACTATTGGTGGGCTTCGGTTCCACATATGTGCAAATGTTTGACCCTCGCCTTCAGCGTTGTCTTGTAACTCGAACTCTAGCCATTGGATTTTGGTATGCGGATTGCCCTCTTCATCGGTGGAAGCCGCGGCAGTAGCGGGATTCCGCCCGTTCTTTCACAGTGAGTCAGGTTGGTTTGCACACAATCGAATATCCCCCGGATCGGATCAAGCTAATGAAAACTATACTCTTCGCTCTGTGTTTCCTTTGCGCCACCGCCGCTTTCGGGCAAAACGCTCCTGTTCTCAACAACAATCCGCAACCCACTGAATTCTTCGATCATGTTCAACATGCCTCACCCCACACCATGGGGACCGAGGGGACTTTGCTCGGAGATTCCGTCTACGCCACCGAGCACGGTGAACGTCCGATGTCGGACTTCCCGATGGGCGTGACCGCTACGAACGAACGTCCGCTCGGTGATGTCGCCCGCGAGCTCAAGATGAAGCATGCGAGCGCTACCAAAGTCATCAAAGCTACCGAGAACTAGGCTTTGGAATGCTGTGAGTTGAGCTACTCGCCGGCGCCCATCATTAGGATCGGCGCCGTCGGTGTGGCCGATCCGGCTTCGTTCTCCACTGTAATGGCGAACGCCTTGGCCTCGGTCCCTGCTGGCAGCGGAGGATTTACCACGCTGGCGCTGCCATACGCGTCAGGCTTGAACACGCCGGCTGGAATTGGCGCGCCGGAGACGGGGATGAGCCAGAGTTCGTAGGCTTTTTGCGGCGGCAACGCGGGCATGTTGTTCGCCAGGAAAACCAGACTGCTGCGGTTGCGCAGATAAAACGCCTTGCCCTGTGGTTGCGGTGGAGCTTTCACCGCCACTAGCGTCACTCTCTGGGCTTCCGGCTCCAGGATAGGAGCGGCGATCTTGCGAAGTTCCTCGGCTTCGCGCCTGCTCTCGGCGACCTGCGAAGTCGCGGATGCTAAAGTTTGCCGGAGCGCTGAATTTTCCTGCCACAACGAAACTGCGAATACTACGAGCACGGCTGTAACTGCCCACCCTACCCATCCCCACAAACCGACGCTGCGTTCTTGCTGGGCTTCCTGCGCCGCCCGATTCGCAGCTTGGTTAGCGGCTCCCGACGAAACGGTTCGCGGTTCGCGCGCGATTGCATCCAGTAGTTTCTGTCGAGCCCGCTGTGGAGGCCGAGGTCCAGCGGCAGAAAGAGCCAGAAGCGCCGTGTCGCCGCGCAGTTGCTCGAGTTCCAGCCGGCACGCCGCGCAGGTTGCTAGATGCTGCTCGAGTTTGGCACGTTCCTCTCCCTGCAGCGCACCGAGTGCGTAAAGGGCAAGATCCTCGGCGTATTGTTCGTGCTCGTTCATTTCTTATCGCTCTTACTGCTACCTCGTACCGCCGCCTTCTGGCCGTCCGCAGGGCACAGTTCCGCCCCCACTCTAAGTCTGAAAAGCCTTGCGCAGCATCATCAGTCCCGCGCGAATTCTTGTTTTCACCGTGCCCAACGGTTCTCCGGTTTTATGAGCAATCTCGGAATGGCTCATGCCCTCCCAATATGCCATTTCCAACGCACTTCGCTGGACCGGTGTCATGGCTCCCATTACGCCTCGCACTTTCTGGGACACCCGCGCAAGCTCGGCGTCACCCGCCAGATCGGGCGAGACCGACAACACCACATCTTCAATATCAGTTTCTGGGCGACGCTTTCTGAGGGAGTCAATTGCGCGGTTTCGCGTGATCACGGCCAGCCAGCTTCCCAGGCTGCCGCGCGCCGCATCGAACGCGCTGGGGTTGCGCCATAGCTGCAGAAACACCTCCTGCAGAACATCTTCTGCTGAACCCGTGTCCCCCAGCACGCGCAAAGCGACGGCATACACCACCGAAGAGTAGCGGTCGTAGAGCTCCGCCATTGCCCCCTGATCACCGGATTTCAGGCCGGTGACGATGGCAATATCCGGCAAGCTGCCTTGTCGTTGCGAACTCGGCAAACGTTCTATTCTTCCTTGTTAGATGTACGCAAAATTAGCTGCGTCGGATTGTCTCGCAAACCAATACCGTTACTGGCTCGCCCGGGCCTATTGACTCAACTTGATAGCCAGTTGCCGCTCGGGCGGTGTCATTTGGCTCCAGAGTTTCTGCAAGTCGTCCTGCAGGGCCTGGTTGTCCGGTTCTTTGTGCAAAGCCATCGCAAACCATCGATAAGCAGTGGGCAGATCGCGCGGCGTGCAGGTTCCAGTCGTGTAAAGCACTCCCAGCGAGACCATCGCCTTTGGATTCTGATCCGCCGCTGGTTTCAGCAGCCGCAAACCACGATCACAATCCTGGCGCGTACCGCGGCCATAGATATAGCGTTCCGCCTCGGTGACAGAATCGAGCGGCTTCGCCGGGGTGGGCTTAGGTTGTCGAGGCTTGGGCGCTTTTGCTTGCGACGGTCGAGTTTCTGAGTCAGCGTCTGACGGTGGCACCGAAGACGATGGCGTAGAGTCAGCGGGGTTTGGATCGCCGGGGTGTGAATCGGATGATGCTTGCGCAGCTGAGGTCTGGGTCTGCGCAGAGATCGAAGGCGGGGGGTTGGTCTGCGGCGCGGCAGAGTCCGCCGGCGCTGCAGTCGGTGCGCCGCTGCCTGAAGCTGCTGCCGGATTGCTGGAATCAGCGCCCGGTTGTGATGACGCCTGTCCCGGCGTCGTTGCGGCGGGGGCACTCGCGGCGTCGGAGATTGCATTCGGAGTCGACGGTGCTGGCGTATTCGCGGAATCGCCGCCGCTTGCTTGTGGTGTCGGCGTTGCAGGCGCAACCGCCGCAGGATTCTTATTTCCGGTGAGCCAGTCGAATCCGCCTTGCCTCCAGCGTAGATATCCGAATCCCAAAGCCAAAAGGAGCGCGACGAGAACCACAATCAGCTTGCCCCATCCACCCTTCGGTTGCTCCTCATCATCGTCGAGAAGGTAATCCAAGTTTCCAGACGAGTGCTGCAGATGATCGTCCGCCTGAGAGCCGCGGCTCAAAGAATTATCATGCGCGGAATCACGCGTCCCACTTCGTGGAGCGGGTGCATTCAATCCTAAGAAAGACGGTCCGGTGATGACGGGAGCGCTGCTTCGGTCGCGCTGCGAGTCCGCCGAAGCACGATCCGGCCCGGGCATTCCAGTTCGCAGTGGTGGGGTGGTCTGCCGCGGCACAGGTGGCGCGGCAGGGGCCACTTGCCGCGGGGCGGGTGTTGGTGCCGCGGGTACTGGTGCCAACGGCTGAACGGGGCGCTGCTTGTTCGCCGTCAGCGCAGCTCCGCACATTCCACAGTAGTAATTAGTCTCGGCATTCTCGTTGCCGCAAATTGCGCACCGCACACGGCCTCCATTAGAAATCGAAGGGGTCTCGGACTTAGGCATCTCTAGATTAACTCCACGGCAGCATCCCTCGCGAGTACGATGCAGATTCCGGCATGGCCGGAGAAGATTTCACTTGATTTTGTAATCTGCCGGCAAACAAAATGACCCCGCATAAGAGAACGCAGGAAAGGATGGGATGGGCGTCTATTCTAAGAGGCGACTGAGGCTAAGAGACCGGACAATCAAACTCGATTTCACGCGGCTTTTGGGATTGGTTGAGGCACTTTGGAAGTTGCACGCAGATGACTTGCTCACCGATCTGGAAACGGTATTGGCGGAGAGGTTGACCCGCCTCCTTCGACTTGGCGACAGATCCGTTGCCCTTTGCGCTGGCTATCTCGTTGCTCTCAGTTACCTGAATCCCCAGGTAGGCAAACTCCTTTTCCATCTGCGGAAAGGAAAGCGAATATTTGGCTCCGCTCAAGTATTGTGCCAGGGCCGCAATGGCTTCGGCGGCGACAGTTTCAGGACTGGGATCGCCGCCATGAACCGCTTTCCATAGGGCGATAATCCATGCTGCGTCGAGTTCGCGTGCGAGATAGACTTCAGGGGTCGGCATGGAGATTGCTCCTATCTGTAATAGTGCCGACACAGGACAAAGCGTTTCTTGGGAATGAAAAGGTTCGTCGATGAAGAAGGACGCGGAGTATTGGATCAGGAAGCTGGAACTGGAGCCACATCCGGAGGGCGGATACTTCCGGCAGACCTACCGGGCGAATTTAGTCCTGGCAAAAGAGAGTTTGCCACGAGAGTTTACCGGCGCGCGTGCGGCCTCGACTGCCATCTACTTTCTGTTGGAGGGCGACAACTTTTCCGCATTTCACCGGCTGCTCTCCGACGAGGTATGGCATTTTTATATTGGTCGCGCGCTGGTCGTGCATGTAATTGATGAACAAGGACGCTACTCGGAAGTCCTGCTGGGGAGCGATCCCGACATAGGCGAGGCGTTGCAGGCCGTAGTGAAGGCGGAATGCTGGTTTGCATCGGAGGTGAGAGATCGAAATTCGTTTGCGCTGGTGGGCTGCACGGTAGCTCCAGGGTTTGACTTCGCGGATTTCGAAATGGCAAAGCGGGAGCAGTTGGTTAAGGACTATCCACAGCATGGGAGTGTGATTGAAAGGTTGACGCGGGAATGAGCTACTTGCATTCCACGCGATTATCGTGCGAGGCGATGATCTGCCACGTACCGCCGCGTTTCAGCCACGTATCGGTCCAAACTTGGCACACCTTTGCGCTCGGCTGGGACTTGTCTTTGCCGAGAGCATGCTCGCGGCCATAGACAACGGCGACACTGTCTCCGAAGAAATGCACTTTGGCCTCATCGAGCCCGCAATCATGCGCGGTGCGTGCGCCCTTCTCGTCCTTCAATTCATCGGCTTTTGTGAAGTGCGCCCCTTTCGTTGACGTGCCTTGGAAATCGTCCGCAAGCAGACTGGCAACCACGCCGTTATCAACGCATACACCCTCAGCCCACTTGCGTTCCATGTCGATGATGTGTTCCGCGGTCTTGTCATCGGCCGACGCCCAGTGACTCTGCTGTGCGTGCACCGGGACGAGCAACAACATCGCCGCGCTTGCCGCCGCGAGGATTCGTAAATGCATCTCTCCCTCCAGCGCTATCAAGATAGCAGTAAGATCGCGGGCAGTATATGGGCTTCTGGGAAGCCGGCGAATTGCTGATGCTCAAGACAGCCGCTCGGTCGGCGATAGGGAACTGATAAATCGCGATTACCCGGTTGGCGTTGCTTTACTTCACCGCGGCCGTTCTCTTGGGAAACATCTCCCCGATGCGCTTGATCTCAGCGCCGACGCCGCGCAGTTTTTCTTCAATGTTTTCGTAGCCGCGATCGAGGTGGTAGACGCGGTCGATGATGGTCTCGCCGTCGGCTACCAGCGCGGCGAGGACCAGCGAGGCCGAGGCGCGCAAGTCGGAGGCGAGCACCGCGGCTGCGCTGAGCGGCGTTTTTCCCACGACCACGGCACGGCGGCCTTCGATTTTGATGTTCGCGCCCATGCGAACCAGTTCCTGCGCGTGCATGAAACGGTTCTCAAAAATGTTCTCGATGACCACGGAGGTGCCTTCCGCCTGCGTGGCCAGCGCCATGAATTGAGCCTGCATGTCGGTAGGAAAGCCGGGATACTCCTCGGTGGTCATGTCGGACGCTGTGAAAGGATTGTCTCCCATGACTCGGACGGAATCGGCGGTGCACTTGGTCTTGACGCCGACTTCCTTAAGCTTGCCCAGCAACGCATCGAAGTGAGCGGGATCGCATCCCGTAACGTTGAGGTCGCCGCCCGTCATGGCGCCCGCGATAATGAAAGTGCCGGCTTCGATGCGGTCTGGAATGATGCGGTGCTTCGCGCCCTTGAGCTTGCTCACGCCTTTCACGCGGATCGTGGCGGTCCCTGCGCCTTCGATTTTTGCGCCCATCTTATTGAGCAACGCGGCGAGATCGGCGACTTCAGGTTCGCGGGCGCAATTCTGGAATATGGTTTCACCCTCGGCGAGCGTTGCGGCCATCAGCAGGTCTTCGGTTCCAGTGACGGTAATCTTGTCGAATACAATCTCTGCTCCCTGCAAGCGACCGGCAGTGGCTTCAACATAACCGTGATCTTGCGTGATCTTCGCACCGAGTTTCTCGAGGCCTTTGATGTGCATGTCGATCGGACGGCTGCCGATGGCGCATCCGCCGGGAAGCGAGACGCGAGCGTGGCCACAGCGCGCGACCAGCGGGCCGAGCACGAGCGTCGAGGCTCGCATGGTCTTCACCAGTTCGTACGAGGCTTCCGGGCTGGCGAGGGTCTTGCAGTGGATAGTAGTGCGATGATGGGCGCGGCCAAAGCCGAGTTCGACCTCCGCTCCCATGGCGGCGAGCAGGTTTCGCGTGGTCTGGATGTCGCGCACCTGGGGAATATTTTCGAGAATGACCGGCTCCTCGGTGAGCAGCGCAGCAGCCATGCAGGGAAGTGCGGCGTTCTTAGCTCCGCTGACGCGGACGGTGCCAAGCAGCGGTTCACCGCCGCGGATGATGAGTTTGTCCATGAGATGAGTCCTTGGTAAAAGTCTATTTTAGCGGGGAAAGGCGAAGGGAGTGGATAATCGAGAGGGCACGTCCTAGTGGGGGCGGGCCCGTTCGTCTATAACGCGGGATAGGCTCACCATACGGTCAGCGGTATCGTGAGAACGCCTTGAGGCCTTATGGTTTGGGCAAGGTTTATAGGGATCCTTCGACTGAGCTGCCCGCTTCGCGGGCAACTTCGCTCAGGATGACACGGCGAACAGGTGCAGGAATCATTCAGTAATTAAGAGTCGTTGGTCAGTAGTTAAGAATCGATGGCCCAATTATCGATGGACAGCCCACGGACCTGTTTAAACTCCCGCGTGTTGTTGGTTATCAGCATCAGGCCCAAGCTGCGAGCATGGGCGGCGATGAACAGATCGTTGGCGCCGATCATCGTCCCACGCGCTTTCAGCTCCGCGCGAATTTTGGCGTAGTGCGAGGCCGCTTCGTCGGGAAAATCCAGAACCTCGACGTAGCGCAGAAAGGAAGCGAGCGCCGCTTCATCCTGCCGCCGCTTTGGGGACACTTCGACACCGAACATTAGTTCCGATTTGCTGATCACGGAGATGCAGACATCGCTGACGGGAACTTTGGCGAGCCGTTTGATAACCGCGTCGGGTGAGCGGCGCATGATGTAGGAGCAGGTGTCTGTGTCCAACATGTAGCGCGGCATCAGGGCTTGCGCTCCTGTACGCGCAGATCCTCGACATTCTCCATGAACGATGGCGAAGCGACTGGGGCTTCGGCGAGGTACAAAGACCAATCTGACGGACGAGGCGAGAGGACCACATCGGCTCCCTCTTTGCGTATGAAGACTTCGTCAGTTTTGAATTGAAAGTCCTTAGGCAAGCGCACGGCCTGGCTGCGGTTGTTCATGAACAGCTTGGCTTTGCGGTGCTGGGTTGGCATATACACAATATATGCCAAGGCAATGGAGTTGGCTAGCTGAAATCGGAACCGGGCGTCGTCGTCCAGCCGCGCTTTAGAACGTCCTTTTGAACAACCAAAACAGCATTCCTGAGAGGAACATAGCAACCGGCAGCGTGAGCACCCAAGCCAGAGCTAGGTTGCGCACAGTGGACCACTGGATGCCGGATTTATTAGCGGCCATGGTTCCGGCGATGCCGGAGGAAAGCACGTGGGTGGTGCTGACCGGCAGACCGAAGCCGTCGGCGGCGCCAATTGTCGCCATGGCGGTAATTTCTGCAACTGCGCCTTGCGCGTAGGTGAGGTGACTCTTGCCAATCTTTTCTCCCACGGTTACGACGATGCGCTTCCAGCCGACCATAGTGCCCAGACCGAGAGCCAGAGCCACCGCGACCTTTACCCAGAGCGGAATGAAGCGGGTGGAGTGGTCGATGTGCTTTTTGTAGTTGGCGAGAATCGTGGCGTCGTCGGCCGCAATGTCCGGCTTGTGGCTCTTCTGCATGAGGCGCAGCGACTCGCTGATCAGGTACATATCGTTGCGGAAGTTGCGCACTCGGTCGTTCGGGACGTTCTTCATTTCTTTGTACAGCGAGGTCTCGTTGCCGATGTCGTTGACCATCGTCCGTAGCGCGAGCATGGTGTTGGGCGTGAAATCCTTGGTGCGAATATAATCCGTCACGTCGTCATGCGGGTCGCCGACCACCGCATTCGGACTGACATATTTGGTCAGCGTGTCGGCAGCCTGCTGCGAGACGGCAATGAAATCCTGAGAATCCTTGTAAGTGATGGCGTGGTTGAGAGCGTAGGCGGTGGGAACGGTGCCGATCAAAATCAGCATGATCAGTCCCATGCCCTTTTGTCCGTCGTTCGAGCCGTGGAAGAAGCTCACTCCGGTGCAGGTGAGGATGAGCAGGCAGCGGATGTAGAAAGGTGGCGGCTCGGTGCCTTCGGGAGCCTTGTAAAGTTTGGGATCTTTGATCAGCGCTTTGGCGAGGAGCAGGAGAAGAAAGGCGCATCCGAAGCCGACGACGGGCGAGAGCAGAAGCGACTTACCGATGTTGGCTGCCTGACCCCAGTCCACGCCGCTGGTTCCGGTCTTTGGGGACATCAGTTGGTTGGCAATGCCGACGCCAATCACCGAACCGATCAGCGTATGTGAGCTCGATGCCGGCAGGCCGAAATACCAGGTGCCCAGGTTCCACAGAATGGCAGAAACGAGCAAGGCAAAGACCATGGCGAATCCGGCTTTGCTGCCTACTTGAAGAATCAGTTCGACCGGAAGTAACGAGACAATAGCGAAAGCAACCAGGCCGCTCGAGGCGAGCACGCCAAGGAAGTTCCAAAAGCCCGACCAAACTACGGCGATATGAGGTTCCAGGGAGTGAGTGTAGATAACTGTGGCCACGGCGTTTGCGGTATCGTGGAATCCGTTGACGAATTCGAACCCAAGGGCAACAAGGAGCGCGATCCCAAGCAGCAAATAGGGGAGGAACGACTCGTTGTGGATGCCGGCCAGATCGTGCAGCAAACTGGACCCCGCATAGCCGACGCCGATGACCAGCGCGACGCCGAAAATCAGCATGCCAAGCTTGCCGGGAGACCGCGAAAGCTTCTGGTCCAGTAGAGTGGATGGTGCGGTCGTTGCTGGTGCTGTGGCCATAGTCGCTCCTCGGATCGCAACTTGAATTGAGAGTATTGGTCGCTAAAGAGCGAAACTATACGGAAGGATTGTTACGGTGGTGTGAAAATGAGCTTAGCCCTCGATTTTTTGGTAAAGCACCCTGGAAGGCAGCACCGTACGCGCTGATAGTTTATTAAGATCAAACGTCCGGCGGAGTTGTAAGGCATTGTTACAATAGGAAGTTCGTCTACCCGGCTGCTGGGAAGCCTGTGTGGGGCGAAGTATTTATTGGAACACCCAAACCACTTGCAACCGTCAAACTACAAACCAAGTGCCTTGTCCGGAGCGCCGGCCCTCGCATCTCCTACCGTTTACTGGCGGGTTGAGGGGAGTTTACTTGACTTGACGGTGGTCGAGCCGGTTGCCTTTTTTACCTGGAATGCCCAGACCTTCTCGGAGCGCTTTCGCCGCCGAGGTCTGATTTTTCTGATGGCTGTGTTGCGTCCATTTCTTTATTCGACGAACCGCAAGTTTGCCACGCGGGTGGTGCATACCGCATTGCGCGGTGTGACGCGGGACCGGCTGGATATGCTGGGTGAAGAGTACTTCCAATACAAGTTGAAGCCACGATTGAAAACGCGCGGCGTGGAGCGTGTGCAGGAACTGGTACGCTCGGGTGCTGACGTTGTGCTAGTGAGCCAGGGGCTGGAGCATGTGATGAAGCCGCTGGCGCTGCATCTTGGAGTGCGGCGAGTGGTGGCGAACCGCTTGGAGTTTCGCGATGGCGTCGCGACAGGACGTTTGCTCGATCCGGTGATCCGTCCACGAGGAGGATTCGCGCTGATCCAGGAGCAGAGTCCGGATGGACGTCGGGCGCCGAAGACGCTGGCGCGTCAACTCGATATCACTGTAGAGGAGTTGCGGGCTGCAGTGATCGGATCGGGCCGGGAGCCGGCGGGACCGGAACGTTCGATCGTGCACTTCGGAGGACAGAGGCAATCGGCGGCATTCTCGGTGCGGCGGGCGCTCGCCGGTCGGCATATCATGCTGATCGGCGTGACCGGATTCATCGGCAAAGTGTGGCTGGCGAACACGCTAGTGGAGTTGCCGGAAATCGGCCGGATTTATCTGCTGATTCGGCGGCAGAAATCGAATCCCGCCCAGCGGCGCTTCGAGAAGATCGTGGAAGAGTCGCCAGTTTTCGATCCTCTGTTTGAGAAATATGGATCGGGCTTTGCCGACTATCTGCGGGAAAAAATCGAGGTAGTCGAAGGAGACGTGACGCAGGCGGGGCTCGGGCTTGACGTAGAGGCAGCCGGTCGCTTGCAGCAGAATCTCGACTTGATCGTGAATAGTTCGGGATTGACCGATTTCAATCCGGACCTGCGCGATGCGCTGACCACGAATACAGACGCGGCCATGAACATCCTGGAATTCGTGCGGGGCACGGATCACGCCGGGTTGTTGCATCTCTCGACATGCTACGTGGCGGGTGAGCGCGATGGCCGAGTGCCGGAGAAACTGATTCCGAATTACACGCCACGCAACGTAGTGAACTTTGATGCGGAGCAGGAATGGCGGGCGCTGCATGAAGTGATTGCGAAGGCGGAATCGCAAGCCGAGGGCGCCGAGGTGACGGCGGGGCTGAGGTCGCAATCGTTGGCCAAGGAGCACGCTGCGAAAGGGCTGCAAGGCGCGGCGCTTGAAAACCAGATACGAAAGAACCGCATTCGCTGGCTGAAGACTTATCTCACCGAAGCTGGAACGCGGCGTGCGAAAGAGTTGGGTTGGCCCAATACTTACACGCTCACGAAAAGTCTTGCCGAGTCTCTGATTGTCAAATATGGCGCGAGTCTGCCGATCGCTGTGGTGCGTCCTGCGATCGTCGAAACTTCGGTGGCGAAGCCGTTTCTAGGATGGAATGAAGGCATCAACACGTCAGCGTCACTTTCTTATTTGTTAGGGACATATTTCCGCCAGTTGCCGTCGAATGAGAGCAAGCGGCTGGATATTATCCCGGTCGACGCAGTATGTGACGGGATGACTCTGATTGCGGCGGCGATTGTGGATCGCCGGCACGATGAGTTGTATCAACTGGCGACCTCGGCAACGAATCCTTGCGACATGGGGCGGTCGATCGAGCTAACGTCGCTGGCGCATCGCAAGCACTATCGCGCCCAGGAAGGGTTGGAGTCGTGGCTACGGCTGCGCTTCGATGCGATTCCCGTCTCCAAGACGCGGTATCAGCGAATGTCGGCACCGGCGCAGAAGGCGATTGTGAAGTCGATTCAACGAATTATGTCGCCCTTGCCATTGAAGAAAATGCCGCTGGTCAAAACCGAAAGAAATCTGGAACGTGTCGAGAAGCTCATCGAATTATTTGAGCCGTTCATTTTATTTAATGAGCACGATTTTGCGGCGGATAATGTGGAGAAGCTCTCGCACGCGTTGGTGGAAGAGGAACGGGAAGAATTCGGCTACAAGGCCCGGCTGCTCGACTGGTGGGATTATTGGATCAATGTACATATTCCAGCGCTGCGGCGATGGACATATCCGCTGATCGAGGGCAGGCCGCTGGAGGCGCGTCCGGCGCGGAGTCTGCAGAATGGCGAGACGGTGAAGACAGGGACAAGATAATGGATGGGCCCGGCGTTAAAGCTTACTCGACATCGCAAGTTTGAGCGCCGCTCTGCTACGTACAGCATTACAGAACTGCATACGAAGACATAAGACGGAATCGGTGAATGGCGATATTTCTTACGGGATCGACGGGATACATCGGCGCGCACGTGGCGGCGGATTTGCTGCGGGATCACGGCGCGGCACTGAATGTGCTGGTGCGCGCGCGTGATATCAACGAGGCAGAGGGGCGGCTCTGGCAGGCGTTGCAGTTGCACATGGACTTCCCGGAGTTTTATGAATACCTGCAGACCCGGGTTCGAGTTTTTCGCGGAGACTTGACGGACTCTGGATTTGGCTTGGGACGCGATGAATATGACAGGCTGGTCCACACGACTGACTCGGTGATTCACTGCGCGGCATCGCTGAACAGGAAGTCTGAGAAAAGCTGCCTGAATGTGAATCTGCGGGGTACGCTCGAAGTTCTTACGCTGGCGCGGCAGGCCGAACATTATCACGGCTTGAGGCGCTTCAGCCAGGTTAGCACGGTCGCGGTCGCCGGGAAGCGGCAGAATGAAGTGGTGAGCGAGGACCGGTCGATTGATTGGGAGCGATCGGATTACGATCCTTACGCGCGCACCAAGAAATTTTGTGAGCACATGATGCGCGTGCTGCTGCCGGAAACTCCGAAGACGATTTTCCGTCCGAGCATCGTACTCGGCGACAGCCGTTATGCGGAGACCACGCAATTCGACATGGTCAAGGCATTCGTGTTTCTCGCCGGTTTGCCAGCGCTGCCTTTTCGTCCGACCGACAAGATCGACATTGTGAACGTCGATTTCGTGGCCGATGCGATCGCCACGCTGCATCAGAAAGATCGTCCGGAGCACGACACGTATCATCTCTCCTCCGGGATCGGATCGCAGACGTTTCGCGAGATTACCAGGGCGCTGGCAGTAGCACAGAACAAGCGCCCGCCGGTATTCGTTCCTGTGGTGGAGCGTCCGTTTGCCGGATCGGTAAACTTTCTGGCAAATCGCAAAGGGGCCATTGGCAAAAGCGCTTCCCTTATGAAGGTCTTCATGCCGTATCTGGTATGGAACACCGTGTTCGATAACCGGCGCGTGACGGCGGAACTTGGAAAGAATCCTGTGCCGTTCTCCAAGTATTGTTATCCGCTGTATAAATTCAGCAGCGAAAACAATTTCGCCTACAAGTACCGTGCGTGGCCGGCAAAGGCGGGAGGGACCGCCGCATGATGGACTTCATTCTGGAGGCCTGGGTCAGCAGTTCGATTGAGCGCGTCAAGGCGGGATGGATGCTGGGAGAAGGCAATCGCTGGCGGCCGGGCGACAAGCTGAAGCTACTATTTGCCGGCTACAACGGCACGCGGAACATGGGATCGGATGTACGCGTGGAAGAAATGCTGCGGCAGATGCGGCACATCCTAGGCGCGGAACGCGTGGAGTTTAGCGTGATGAGCCAGAACTTCGATTTCTCGCGGGGATATTTTGAGAACACGAAGCAGGTTCATCTTCCGGATATTTTCCCGCCGTTTCTGGCGAAAGAAGTTCCGAAGCACGATGGAGTCGTGGCGTGTGAAGGATCGATGTTTAAGAGCAAGTTTGCCAACGCCCTGACCACCATGATGATCGGCTCGCTCGGAATTGCCGCGGCGCAGAACAAACTCTCCGTGGGTTATGGCGCAGAAGCTGGGCACATGGACCCGCTGGTGGCAAAGATGTGCGGACGGTATTGCAAAAATTCGTTTGTGATTACACGGAACGAAGAATCTCGTGGTGTGTTACGCGAACTGGGCGTGCCGACTGAGTTAGGAACCGACACCGCCTGGACGTTTGAGCCGCGCCCCGCGGAGTACGGCCAAAGCGTGCTTCGAAAAGTTGGATGGGATGGGCGAACGCCAGTGTTGGTGGTTTGTCCAATCAATCCGTTTGAGTGGCCGGTCAGGGCGTCGGTGGTGAAGTATGCGGTGCGCACTCTGACCGGAGCATACAAAGACAGCCATTACCGCACAGTGTATTTCCACAATTCAGGTCCGGCCGCAGAGCAGGCGTATCGAAAATATTGGACGGCGATCGCGAATGCAGTAGACGCGTTCCGCAAGAAGAAGAATGTATTCGTGATCCTGGCAGCTACCGAGCGGCTGGATGCGCGTCCCGCGAACCGCATCGCAGAAAAATTGGGCGGTGTGCCGGTGCTGACCTCCGATGAGTACAACATGTACGAATTGGTTAGCATCCTGCGAACCTGTCATATGATGGCATCGTCGCGCTATCACGGGATTGTGACTTCGATGCCCGGCCTCGTGCCATCGGCAGGAATCACAATGGATGAGCGTATTCGCAACTTGATGCGTGAGCGCGGCCATGAAGATCTGCTGATGACGGTGGACGATCCGGAGCTTGAGGGCAAGCTGCTGGTGGCGCTGGAAAAGTTGAGCTGCGAGGGCGAGGCGATTGCTTCCGGGATTGCGCGGACCGTCGTGAAAAATTTGAAAGTGATGGCGCGCATGGGCGTTTATTTCGAAGAAGAAGTCCAAAGAAGATATCCGGAGTTTGAAACGCGCCGGGGTGAGTGGAGCTGGGAGGATTACTTGCCGCCGATGAGCACCGGACTGCGAGAGTTGATGGCGGCGTACAACTAGCGGCTTGCGCCGCCGGAGTTCAGAGTAAACCGGAGCAGAAATGATCTGCCGGATGTGGCATGGATGGACGAAGGCATCGCATGCCGATGCTTACGACAATTACTTAAAGAGCGAGCTCTTTCCTCGGCTAGAGCGGGAACTCACGGCTCAAGGCTATCGCGGATTTCATGTGCTGCGTTTAGAGCGGGGTTCCGAAGTGGAGTTCGTTACGCTGGTATGGTTTGAATCGCTGGACGCGGTTCGGTCTTTCGCCGGAGAGAATTACGAGATTCCGGTAATTTCCGACAAGGCGCGCATGTTGCTCTCGCACTACGACGAACGAGTCGATCACTTCGAGCTCAGGGCATCAAGCTGGAGCGAATTTCAACCGAAATAGAGGACGGATTCTGAACAAAGTAAGCATGTCTTTCATCGGCGAGATATTCTCGCAACTGCAGTCGGTTGCAGACACGCGAATTCTCGCCGAGATCCGCGACGGTGAAATCACGGGCGTGACCGGCGGCGAGTTATTGGAACTCGTCCGCAAGGCGAGAGCTTTCATCGCTTCGAAGGGATTGAAGAAAGGCGATCGCTGCGGTCTGCTGGCAGTTAATAGCATTCGTTGGGTCGCAGCGGACCTGGCGCTCATGGCAGAGGGGCTAATCGTTGTGCCGCTATACTCGCGGCAGGCGCCGGCCGAGTTGGTCGCCATGATGAAGGATTCCACGCCGTCGCTGGTGTGCTGCGGGGATGCGGCGCTGCGCGATGCGATCACGCAGAATTGGCCCGAGGCTCCGCCGCAGTGTTTATTCGACGAGATTTTTGCGGGCGCAGACGGCGTGCAGTTGGACCGGCCGCAGGTGGGGAATGAGAGTCCGGTAACCATCATCTACACCTCGGGAACTTCTGGCGAAGCCAAGGGCGTGGTGCTCACCGCGGCGAATGTAGGCTTCATGCTCGACCGCACGGCGGAGCGTCTGGACCAGTTGATGTCGGTGAGTCGCGATTCGGCTGAGCAAGATCGCATCTTTCATTATTTGCCTTTCACTTTTGCGGCGTCGTGGATTGCGCTGCTGACATTTTTGAAACGGCGGAGCTTGGTCACGATCAATACGGATCTGGCGAAGATTGCCAGCGACATGCGGATGGTGGCTCCGGATTATTTTCTGAATGTGCCCCAGTTGCTGGAGCGGATGCGCCGCGCGGTCGACGAACAACTATGGCAGACCGGCGGGCCCGCGCAGGCGATCTATGGGCGCGCGAAGGGCGCGTGGGCGCGAAAACAGGATGGGCAACCCAAAGCGGGCGATTCGATGTGGCTGGGGCTCGCGAACCGGCTAGTATTTCCGGCGATCCGCAAGAAGATGATAGGAAGGAATTTGAAGGCGCTGATCTGCGGCTCGGCTCCTCTGAGTCCGGAAACCCAACTCTTTTTCATGATGCTGGGGATTCGCGTTTTGCAGGTTTATGGACTGACCGAGACGACAGCGATTTGTACGATGGATGATCCAGCCCAAGTCGAGGTTGGACGCGTTGGGCCCGCGATTCCGGGCATGGAGATGAGGTTAGGCGAGCATGACGAGATCGTGGTACGTGGGCCGAATGTTTTTGCGGGTTACTGGAACCGCCCGGAACAAACGGCAGAGGCACTGCGTGACGGATGGTTCCATACCGGCGATCAGGGCGAAGTCAACGCCGTCGGGAACTGGCGAATTGCGGGGCGCATCAAGAATCTGATTGTTCTGGGGTCAGGTCACAAGATCTCTCCGGAACCGATCGAGACCGCGATTGCGAAAGTTTTGCCGGAAGCACAGCAGGTTGTTGTGGTCGGAAACGGCCGCGGATATTTATCAGCGATCGTGACGGGTAGCGTAACCTCGCAGCGGGTGCAAGAGGCGCTCGATGCAGTGAATCCCGAATTGCCGCACTATAAGCAGGTGCGGGCGTTTTACGTACGCGAAGAGGGATTTTCCATCGACGGCGGTACGTTGACGGTTAATGGAAAGCTAAAGCGGGACGTGATCGCGGTCCGAATGAAGAACGAGATCGAGGACATGTATAGAGTAAGCAGGCCGGATAACGTCGTGGTCGAAAATCAGAGAGTTTGAATTATTCAAGACAATGAGGGTGCACAAAACAGAGCGCGAGGCGAAATTGGCGAACGAGTCGAGTACGAGCGCTCTGTCCTGGACCGTTCAGTCCGGCGTGATCGAGCTCGCATTGCATCGTGCGCCTTGCAATGAGCTGGGGGTGTCGTCTCTTGAAGAATTGGAGAAGTTTGCAACGGCGTTGCAGCTTATGCAGGGTGAGGCGCATGCGCTCATTATTTACAGCGAGATGAAGCCGGGGTTTTGCGCAGGAGCGGATCTGCGTGAGTTATATCAGCGTTCGCGGGCGATGCATAAAATTGAGGCTGCGAAGGGCGTACGGGATTTTCTGGAGCGCATTCACCGCGTCTTGACTCTGATCGACGCCGCGCCCTTGACTACGATTGCTGCCGTGCATGGGGTGACTTTCGGTGGAGGATTCGAACTGGCGCTGACTTGCGACCTAATCATTGCCGACAAGATGGCGCGCTTCTGTTTTCCCGAGTTGAGGCTCGGTCTGATTCCGGGGTTTGGAGGGATTCCGCGCCTGAAGCGGGATTTGGGCAATGCCGTTATCAGAGATTTGTTGCTTACCGGTCGTAGTTTCAATGCCACGAAGGCGCAGCAGACCGGTCTGGTGAGCCAGGTGGTGGGCGAAGGTGAGGCGCTGCGCGCGGCACGAGCCACGGCGGCACAATTGGCGAAATTTGATCGAGCAACGGTTGTTGCAGCGAAGAAATTTATCAAACCGATTCCGCACGACGAGTTGCGGCGGGAGATCGATTTGTTTTGCGAGTTGTTCGCGCGCCCTGCCGTCGAGGAGGGATTGCGGAAGTTTGCCGAGAGCACGGACGCGCAGCCGTATCTACCGTAGCGGTCAACAAGCATCGATCAAGTAGCGACGACAAGAGGTTCCTCACCGGGCTGGTTGCCCGGTTCGGAATGACACATTTTTCTGATTGAACGTGAAATGACATCAACTTTGGATGGGAGATATGCAGACGGCTGAAGAGACTCTCGATGAAATTCTTAAGCTTGCCGCGGCGCATTTCAAGGTGCCGATGGAAAAGCTGCAACCGGATGATGATTTCTTTAAGACTCTGGGCATCGACAGCTTGCAGACGCTTGATCTTCTAACCAAGCTCGAGAATCATTTCCGCGTCGAGCTTCCGGATTACGAGCTGCAGGGAGTGTCTGACTTTCGCACGCTGGCGGGGAAGATTCAGGCGAGGCTCTAACCAAGATCTCCAATTGTTGATTGCTGATTGTGGATTGATGATTGTTACCGTGCGGACCCCGGTTGTTAATCGGCAATCATCAATCTACAATCAGCAATTCCCTAATGCTCGATCTCCAAAAATACAGCTGCCTCGGAGCGGCATTGCGCGACGCTTTGGATCGCTTCTCAGGGGAGACTTGCCTGATCGAGGCGGACCGCGAGCGCGAGAAGACGCGGCTCACGTACTCTGATTTCAAAGACGTCAGCCTGCCCCTGGCGCGGGCGTTAGAAGATGCGGACTTCGATCCCGGAGACCGCGCTGCCATCCTCATGACCAATCAGTCCAAGTGGCTGATTTCCGCATATGCAATTTTCTACTGCGGTGGCGTGCTGGTGCCGGTGGATTACAAACTGACAGCAACCGAGCAGTTGCAACTGCTCGCGCACTCAAACGCCAAGGTTCTTGTGGTGGAGTATCACCTGTGGCGCGCAATCATGCAGGTGCCCGAGTTTCAAAACATTAAGACAAAGCTGGTGCTGGTGACGGAAGCGCCGGTAGGAGCGGACCTCGCTGGTGGTTTTCGCTGGGAAGATTTCAAACGCAAAGGCGCGCCGGATTTCGTAATGCGGCAGCGCGAGGATGCGGCTTGCATCGTCTATTCCTCGGGAACGGGCGGACGTCCCAAGGGATGCGTGCTGACGCATGAAAACTATCTCGAGCAATGCCGGGCGCTGACGGCCTGGTATCCATTTTGGCCGGGAGTGCGATATCTGAGTATTCTACCCACCAATCACGCTATCGATTTCATGGTCGGATTTATTGGTCCGTTTGTGTGCGGCGCGTGCGTGGTGCATCTGCGGACATTGCGCCCGGAATTTGTGCGGGATGCGTTTGTGCGCTACCGAATCACTTACGTGGCGCTGGTTCCAATGATCGTGAAAAACCTGGAGCGAGGTCTGCGGGCAAAGTTCGACGAACTCCCATCGTGGAAACGCGCACTGCTGAATCGAACGATCGCGATCAACAGGTTGCTGACGCGCAAGCAACCTCGAATAGGCTTGAGCCGCGCTTTGCTGCCGCAGGTGCATCGGGCATTTGGCGGAGAGTTGCTGGCGCTGATCACCGGTGGAGCGTTCATGGAGCCTTCGACGATGCAGTTTTTCTACGATCTGGGAATTCCAGTCGTGAACGGCTATGGGCTCACCGAGGCAGGAACCGCGCTCACGTTGAACGATCTGAAGCCGTTCCGCTCCGACACGGTGGGCAAGCCTTTGCCGGGAGTGGAGTTGCGAGTACTGAGTCCGAGCGAAGAAGGAATTGGAGAAGTCGCAGCGCGAAGCAAGACTGTGATGTCGCACTATCTTGACGACGCTGAATTGACCCTCGAAACGATTGTGGACGGATGGCTACTGACCGGTGATTTGGGACGCTTTGACAATAGTGGACATTTGCAGCTCTTCGGGCGAAAGAAAAACATGATCGTGACCGAGGGCGGCAAAAATATTTATCCCGAGGATGTTGAAACTGTTTTCGATGGACTTCCAGTTAAGGAATACTGTGTTTTTGCGGCGAACTATGTGTGGCGGCAAAAGGAACTGGGACAGGAGATGCTGGTGCTGGTGCTGCGTCTCGACCAGAATCAGAAATTTGACAGTGCGTTGCTTGCGGAGTTGGTGAAGCGCAATCGTCAACTGCCGGATTTTAAGCGTCTCGGTGGATATCTGGTCTGGGAAAAAGATTTTCCACGGACGGCATCGATGAAGATCAAGCGACTGGCTCTGGCGGAGGAGATCAGAAAATCTATCGAGCGTTCGGCCGTGGTGGCATTGTGAGTGAGCCGGCATCCTATCTGGCCATTGTGAACCCGCGCGCGGGTGGCGGGCGCGCCCGCAAATTGCTGAGTCCGGCGATCGAGCGGTTGCGGGCGGGCGGGGTAGCGATTGATGTGACCGAGACCCGGCGGGCTGGCGATGCCACGCGGATGGCCCGCGAGGCGTACCAGTTGGGCCGCCGAAAGTTTATTTCCGTGGGCGGCGATGGAACTTCGTATGAAATCGTGAACGGTTTGTATCCGGAAGCGACGGCGGGCGAGCGTCCGACTTTGGGGTTCCTGCCCTTGGGAACGGGAAATTCTTTTCTGCGCGACTTTAGCGACCGTGGCGTGGAACACGCGATTGAATACCTCATCGCCGGGCAAACTCAGGCCTGCGACGTGCTGCGGTTGCGGCATCGCGAAGGCATCATCCACTACATCAACTTGCTGAGCCTTGGTTTCCCCGCCGACGTGGCCACCTTGCGAGCGCGCCGTTTCAGCGGACGGGGAGAACTGGGTTATATCGTCTCAATTTTTCTGGGTTTGGCGCGGCTGAGGCGGCGCCCCTTTCCGGTGCGGTTAGACGATGCGGTGGAATTCGACCGGCGCCCATGCTTATTTCTCACCTTCAACAATAGTAAGTTTACCGGCGGCACGATGATGATCGCGCCCCAGGCCGAAGTGAACAGTGGTCTGATCGAGTATGTTCGCTGGGGAGCGATTGGGCGTCTGGGACTGATCCGCAACTTACCCGGGCTCTATGATGGTACCCACATCATTCATCCGCTGGCCGAACGCAAGGCTGCGAAAAGAGTGGAATTCGATTTGGACAGCGCGGTGGACGTAATGGTCGATGGCGAAGTGTTTACGCTGCACTGCGAAGAGTTGGATGTGCTGCCCGGGGCGTTGGACGTTGCGGCCTAAGCCCGTGATATAAAAAATGAGTGATGAGGAAAGGTATTCATGTCTGAAGAGCGGCGAAAACGGCAACTGGAGCGGGTGGGCGCGCCTGAGGCCAGCGGGACCTCGCGCAAGACCCTGATCTGGGGCAGCGTCGCGGTGGTGGTTGTCCTCGCGTACGTCGCGGGGTGGTATTACACGAATCACCGCTACGATGAGTTTGCCAAATGCCTCACCGCACACCAGGCGAAGATGTTTGGTTTGTACTGGTGTCCGCATTGCGCCGAACAGAAGGGAAGGTTCGGAAGATCTTTTCAATACGTTCACTACGTCGAGTGCGCAATCAAGGGTTCGAAGGAACTCGCGCCCGAGTGTAAGGCCGCCGGGGTGAAGCTATTTCCCAGTTGGCAGTTCGCGGCGAATCCGCCGGTCGAAGGGGTCTTTCCGATGCAGGAGTTGAGCGATAAAACCGGGTGCGCTTTACCGTGAGCACCGCGCCTGAGAATCATCCGATTGGCGTGGGAACAAATCCTACCAGGCAAAACAAAATTCTGTATCTGGCAATCTCGGTCCTAGCCGTGGCGGGAGTATTGGTGTCGGCGGTTTCGCTGCAGCGGCACTATGCGAAGTCGGCGTCGGCATTTTGCGATTTTGGCGAGCGATTCAATTGTGACATCGTGAACCGCAGCGAGTATTCGACTGTGATGGGCATTCCAGTAGCGGCCATTGGAATTGCGGGTTACGGATTCTTGTTGGCGCGGGCGACGGTTTATCGTTCGCGGCCGAGTACACCGCTGCAGTTGCTGGCCGCGGCACTTGCGGGTTTGGCCTTCGCTTCGTATCTGACTTATATCGAGGGGTCGGTGTTGGAGACCTGGTGCATTCTGTGCCTGAGTTCACTTGCGCTGATTGCTTTGATCACCGTGCTGGCCGGAGTTCTCAACGTGAAGGCAGGCCGCAACGGCTGAAGTTCTTCTGATGCCAAGAATCCCAAAAATTAAGAACAAGGGTGGCACCGTTTCCGCAGTAATCCGCGCCACTGGCGCGACGGGCGATCTGCGCTTGCATGAATTTCGCAGCCGCATTTTCCGTAACACGCGATTTCTGCGAGTGTGGCTTCCTACCGGCTACGACGATGCAGAAAATCATGATCGCCGCTATCCGGTTCTCTACCTGAATGACGGGCAAAATCTGTTTGAATCGTCAGCTGCGTTCGCGGGAGTGGAGTGGCAAGTAGACGAGACGGCAGATCGGCTCATCCGCAAGGGCGCGGTTCCTCCCATGATTATTGTTGGCATCGATAACACAGGGAGGGAACGGCTTGGCGAGTACATGCCGCACCGATCCATGCATCCCATAATGCTGCGAGTGAGGGGGCGGCATTATCCGGATTTTCTGATGAAGGAAGTGATGCCGTTTGTCGGGAAGACTTACCGCATAGCGGCTGGACCTGAGAATACCGGGTTGGGCGGATCGTCGTTGGGAGCGCTGATTGCGCTTTATACCGCGACGGTGCGGCCTAGTGTCATCGGGAAACTGCTGCTCGAGAGCCCGTCGCTGTGGGCGTCAGGCCGGCAGTCGATCAAAGAGAGTCGGATGGTTCGCGAGTGGCCGGAGCGAATATTTCTCGCCGTTGGGACTGCTGAGACAGGAAGCGCAGAGCGCAGTCGAACAGTAGTCGATGATGTGCGGGAACTGGCAGCCATCTTGCGGCGGGCGGTGTTGAGTGAGAAACGGCTTCGGCTGGTCATAAAAGAGGGCGCAGGGCACAACGAGGCTGCATGGGCCGATCGCTTTCCTGAAGCGTTGCAGTTTCTGTTCGGGCCGTAGACCTCCTGTTTCGATGTGTGTCCCTGCGTGGTAAGTAATATTTCCCCGCGCTAATTGGAAGTTACGACAGAAAGGTCTTTCCTGCCGAGGTTCCATAATCCATACAGAATAGTGGCCATCACGGGAACGGAAAGCTGTAGGTGCGTCCAGCGTGCGAGTGGTCCGATCAACGGAAGGATGAAGGCGAGATACAGAAGAATTGCGAACAACCTACATAGGTCCTGAGGCCCGCAAAGAACGCGGGCCTCAGGATGACAATGCGTGGGTGTTGTTGGCTGACTGGCGCGATCGACCATCCAGTCGGAGAGCAGTAGAAATGCCGGCGCGAGGATAACAAGGTCGTAGACGGTGAGGTGCGGGGCGAGCAGAACGGTTGAGAGCAACAGAGCTGAATAGCGCAAAGACAAGGGAAGGCTGCTCCGCCAGCATGCGACGGTCAACACGGAAACGACAATCGCTGTAAGTGCGTAGAGCGCAAGTGAAACTGAAGGCCAGGGGATGAGCATGCTCCAAAAAGTGCGCAGGGAGTGGGTTTGGTAAATCCTCGGCTCCAGGAGCGGAATCACAGCAGGCAGGTTGAGCAGCGTGTGAATCCAGTCGCGAAGCGTGCCGACGCCATAGTAGAAGACGGCGACGCTTAACTGAGCGGCAGTTGCCACGCCCGCGCCTACGATGACTTTCCACTGAAGTGAGAAAAGAAAGACAAGTCCGGCGGCGACGGCCAACTGGGGCTTGAAAATGAGACATCCAAGCGCCAGGCCAGCCGCAAATTCGCGTTTAGCTCGCAGGGCTAAGAGTGCCAGCGTGAAACAGGCAAGGGCCAATGCGGAAGTTTGCCCCCAGGAGATGAGATGCCAGAACGCGGGGAAAGCAAGCGCAAGAATGAGCACTGTAAGTTTACGGTTATGCAGGTTGGGGCAGACGCGCCATATGGCATAGCAGCACAATCCGTAAACGAGCGCGCAAATAGCAAGCCATAGAACGAGGGCCAAAGGATAAGAAAACCGAGCCAGTGGCGCGAACAGGATCGAAACCTGCGGCGGATACAACGGAAGATAATGAATGCCCGCAGCTTCCGGGACACGTCGAGCCGCCAGCGCCGATTGCATATCCATGCTGTATAACTGCGCTCCGCAGTGAGCGAGAGCGAGCGATCCCAGAATGTAGAAATGAAGAAAATCAGTACCTTTGAGGTTGCCTCCGCGATCGAGCAGGCCGGGCGTAACGATGTTCCACAGGTAGACTGACCACAGGCACAGCGCGAGGACGACCCCGTGTGCGCGAATGCGGCGGGCAGTGAGCCACGAGGCAGCGGTAGCTGGAATCATGAACCCGCCCATGATAGCCAATTGAGAGTCAAGAGGGGCGCAAATCGGTGGTTTCCAGTTGCGATAGGGCTGCATCGCGTCTGATCATCAGCAAGAGCGGCAGGAGAAGTGGAAAAAACAGAACCAGAAGTGAAGGCAACAAAGGCAGCCGATTTGGAGAATCTAACCGAGGCGGGAAAAGCAGCAAGACCGAAGAAATAATCCATGGCCAGCTTACATTGACAATAAAGGCAAGTCGGGAGAGCTGTGGCAAGGCCTTCCAGTCTTGTAAGAGAAGCATTACAGGAAGAATCAGTATCACTTGGTTGAATGGCGTCAGCAGCGGAAAAGCGAGTAACGTGCCCATGAGAAATGCCGCGAAAGTGGTAGCGAACTTTCGCGAACCTGCAGGCTCTTTGCGCCTACACCACCCAAAGACCAGCAGTCCGAGAACGATGAGGCCTCCCAGGATTTCTCCGAGCATGTCACCGAGAGCCACGCGCAGTAGGGATGTTGTCGGAAAATATCTGCGATAGGCTGCTGCGCCCGCGAGGAAATAACCAATCCACCCAGGAAGAACGAATTCGCCAACGCCAATAAGGGCTAGCAGGATTGCCATGAAACCTGCCAGCAATCTCCATCTCTTGCGCCAATCGCCGATGACCCAAATCAAGAAAAAACACAGAGGGAAAAGGGCCATCTGGGGTTTGATGGTCGACCATGCCAGCAGAACGCCGGCAGTCGCGAGATAATTTTTGCGGACACACCATGCCCCCGCAAAGATGAGAAAACCTACTACCACGCTTAACTGCTGATGCAGCAGACCCTGGACAATCTGCGGGCTGCTGACGGTGAACAAGGTGATGGCCGCGATTGCTTCCCACGATAGTTGCCACCCCAAAAGATTCAAACAAATCGGCACACTCAAAGCAGCCAATAAACCCAGAAGCGTCGGAGCCCAGCGTCGCAACGTAGCAAAGTCGGCGTAGATCGTTGGCGCCATCAGAAATACGACATAGACGGGATAGACGAAACGCTGCTCGTCGATAATCTTGTGACCTGGCCCGCGATCGCCTGGCGTGACGATGCGCCCGTAGAATGCCATTTGAATCTCACCGCTCACCTCGGGTCCGTACGGATTGCGCCCGTGCAGCAAGAGTTCGCGTGTCCCCACCCAACGTGGATAGAGGTCGCCCATCTGGGACTTGACCCCATCGTGCAACTCGCCGATGTATCGGTCCCAAGGCACCAGAATCCTGGCTGCATAGATCCATGTAATGGCCGCTGCGACCACACTCAATAGAAGCCAGATTCGGGGTTTCATCTATCGGGAAGCCTCGGGGGGCTCCAGTCGCGGCGATGACGCGTCTGCATTCAAACGCCAGACACTGCGGTCTTTAAAGTATCTCAGCAATTCCTGATTCCCATCGTTCCCCATGTCGCGTGCCCACACGACCTTGGAATTATCGATATCAGCAGCGTTCGCTACCCATTCCTGATGGACATTATGGAGCGGACCGTAGCTGACAAGAACTAGTTGCTTACCCGGAATCCGCGCAAGTTCGCCGGCGACTGCGGCGCGGTCCAAGTTACCGTGCGGCCACGCGGGTTCGATTTGTACATGAAACCCCACTGATGTTATGCGCAGAAGGATCATAGCGCAGGCCAGCACTGGAATCGCGCGAACCAAAGCCTGTCCAACGGGAGCCGGTTCAACAACGACTGGTCCAATCTTGCGGCTGACGGGTCGCCAGTGCGACATTTGACGCATGCATTGAACCAGAAGAATGTAGAGCGCGCCGGTGGCGGGCGCAAAATAATGAGGGAGGGTCCAGGCCTCAACCGCGCAACCAGCGACCATAACAGTACAGATAACGAGCGGAAGGGCCATCTTCCTCTGTCGAACTATCCACGGCAGCGCAAACAATGGCACGGTCAGCAACGGTCCCAAGTAGAAGCGCCAACAACCATAGGCTTTTCGCTCTTCCTGCCGCAGATAACCGGCGAAAGTGAAATTTTCTTCAAACTCTTCTCGCATGCGGCGATAAAACTCGCGCATCACGTCGTGGCGATAGGCCGGCTCCGGTGGGAGAGTTTGCCATAAGAAATAAGGTACGGTTGAGTAGGTGGCACGGTTTACCTGATAAGTCATGCGGAAGGCATCGCCCGTGACCTTTCGATAGTAATAACCGGTGGCCAGCGCGCCGCAAGCGAGAACCAAAAACAGTGGTAATACAAAGCGCGACAATGAGACCTTGAATTGCGGCCATTCTTTACCGGCGAGCCACAACAACGTTGCTGCTGCCACGGGAAGGCTGAAGACGAGGCCTTCGTAGGGGCGGCTATTGGCCAAAATCACAAAGCCCAAACCCATCAACAAAGAATCACGCATTCGAAGACGCCGGCGCAGGTGCGGCCATGCCCCCAGCACTAACGCGCCGCCGAACGCCACAATTGAAGCTGACCAGTAGCCATTGAGCCAATAGCTGAGGATGCCCAAGCGCATCACTGCGAGTGCGGCTCCTAGCAAGGCCCATGGCGGGGGCAGCCAAGCCTGCAACATCCAGCATAGGGCTGAGCACATCAAAGCGGTTGCGAGAAGCTGACCAATCCAGGGGTGACCAAGTAGTTGTCCCGCGGCAAGGACTAAACCCTCTGCGGACGGATACATCGACATGTAAGTGGGCTTTTGAATGATGTGGAAGCTTTCAAAATGAATCCACATGGGATGAGTGGGATTGGTCAGCCGACCGTGAGCGAAAGTATCGGCGGCGAGCAGATAGCTGAACTCGTCATGGGAGCTGGGCTGGGGAACACCGAGGATGGGGAGGAGCGCGACTCGAATGGCGATGACACTCAGTCCCGTGGATAACACGCACAGGCGCTTGTGCCGTGCTATCCGCGCGCCCGCCTGTTCCAGGCGAACGATAGTACTGAGCCGTTTGGGGTTAGCGAAGTTTGCGGAAGCCCGCGCAATTAAAGCGCATGCGGTCAACAGCATGAGGGCTTCGATCCGCTCCATCAGGTGGGGGGCGAGCCGCAGGAATAGATTCAGGAATAGATTCTGCATCGTGACTGGGCCGCATTTGCGAACGGGAAACTCTGCGTGCCGATGCGATCGTTCCACGGCGCCAGAAACCTCAACATATAGAGCCAAGAGACCGCGCAGACAAGTAGACTCGGAAGCAAGAGCCGCATGCGCATCTAGCGAGAAGGCTCGTAAGCTTCCAGTCGTGGCGGCGAGGTATCGCCATTGATGTGCCAGACGCGTCGATCATTGAAATAGTTCAGCAGTTCCTCGTTTCGAGCAGAGCCCATGTCGCGGGCCCACACTACCTTGGAATTGTCGATGTCACCATCGTTCCACACCCATTCCCAATCGACGTTATGAAGTGGACCGTAGCTGACCAAAACTAATTGCTTGCCCGGAATCCGTGCAAGTTCACCGGCCACTGCGGCGCGGTCCAAATTACCGCGTGGCCAAGCGGGTTCGATTTGGACATGAAATCCCACGGCCGTTATGCGCAGAAGGATCATAGCGCAGGCCAGCACCGGAATGTTGCGAGTCATTGCTTGTCCAACGGAGGCTGGCCATCTCGTCGCTGGCCCGTTTCTGTTAGATCCGACCGCCCGATTGCCGAGCGGCCAGTGCCTCAGGTGACGCATACATTGAGTCAAGAGTATGTAGAGCGCGCCGGTGGCGGGAGAAAAATAATGCGGTAGCGACCATGTTTGAACGGCAAAGCCCGCAATCATCGCCACGCAAATCGCAATGGGAAGGCGCATCTTTTTCTCGCAGACCACCACAGGCAACGCCAGCAATGGCAACGTCAGTAATGGACCGAGATAAAAGCGCCACCACAAGAATGCTTTCTCCGCGGCGTCCCCCAAGTAGCCGGTGAGCGTCCGGTTTTTTTCAAACTGCGCCAACTCCCAGCGATAAAAATCACGCATCACTTCGTGGTGATAAACCGGCTCAGGTTGCGGCGTCTGCCAAAGAAAATAGGGTGCCGTAGCGTAGGCCGCGCGATTCACCTGATACGTCATGCGAAACGGATTGCCGGTGACGCGAAAATAATAGAGGCAGGTGGCCAGCGCGCCGCAAGCTAGAACCAGCACCAGCGGCAACACGATCTGAAAGAATGACAACTTGAATTCGAGCCGCCGCTTACCGGTGAGCCATATCAGCATGGCAGCACCTACAGGCAAGCTGAAGACGAATCCTTCGTAGGGGCGGCTGTTGGCTAAGATTACTAGGCCCAAGCCCATCAGGAGAGAGTCACTAACGCCGCCGTGCTTGCGAAGGCGCGGCCATGCTCCCATGACAAGCGCGCCGCCGAGCGCCGCCACCGAGGCGCACCAGTAAGTATTCATCCAGTAGCTCAGAATACCAAGGCGCAAGACGGCCAATGCCGCGCCCAGCAAGGCCCATGGGGGAGGGAGCCAGCCTTGCAGCATCCAGCACAAGGCGGAACACATTAAGGCAGTCACCAATAACTGTCCGATCCACGGACTCCCGAGCAATTGTCCTGCAGCAAGCACCAGGCCTTGCGCGGGTGGGTACATCGAGATGTAGGTAGGGCGCTCAATGATATGGAAGCTTTCAAAATGGATCCACATGGGATGCGTAGGATTGGTGAGCTTGCCGTGAGCGAAAGTGTCGCCGGCGAGCAGATAGCTGAATTCGTCATTGAAATGCGGAAGAGGGACGCCGAGGATAGGGATTAGGGCAACGCGAATGCCGATCACGCTCAGGCCGGTCAGCACGACACACAGGTGTCGCATGCGCGCTAGACGGGCGGAGGCGCACTCGAAGCGGCGGAACGCGACAGGCTCACGGGCTGGCGCATTCTTAGAAGAGAAAAAAATCAGCCCTGCCGACGCTATGACAAGGATGGCCTCGATGATCGCAATCAGGGACGACGCGAGCTGCGCGTATAGGTTCTGCATTCTGATGGGGACGAGAACTTGAATTTGTCAAATTCCCGGCCGCATAACAGCGCGCTCTCAGGCGGGTTGTTTTTCCGATGCCTTCTCGAACAACCCGTCGACGATCCGGATCATTTCGTCGTCCACAACGCGGTTGCGTGAGATGGCTTCGGCCAGCTGGATGGAGACGATTTTGTTGGCGCGCAGAGCTGCCATGCATCCGAATTCGCCACGGTGCACCATGTCGATTGCGCCCAGGCCGTACCGCGTCGCCAGTACACGATCGAAGGCGCTGGGAGAGCCGCCGCGCTGAATGTGACCCAGAACCACGGCGCGCGTTTCGTAGCCGGTGCGTTTTTCGATTTCGCGGGCGAGGATATTGGCGATGCCTCCCAGCTTAACGTGCCCGAATTCGTCCTTGCCCATGTCTTGTAGAACGGGCGATCCCTGGCCCGGCTCGGAAGAGAACTTTGCGCCCTCGGCGACAACGACAATTGAAAAGTAGCGGCCGCGCTCATGGCGCTGGCGAATGGAATTCGCCACCTTGTCCACGTCGAAGGCACGCTCGGGAATCAGGATCACATCGGCGCCGCCGGCGATGCCGCTGTAAAGCGCGATCCAGCCCGCATCGCGCCCCATTACTTCTACCACCATCACGCGGTTATGAGCCTCGGCGGTGGTGTGAACGCGGTCGAGGGCCTCGCAAACGATATTGCACGCGGTGTCGAATCCGAACGTATAATCCGTGCCGCCCAAATCATTGTCGATTGTCTTGGGAACGCCGACAACCTTGACGCCTCGCTCGTGAAGTCTCTGGGCAACCGAAAGCGTATCGTCACCGCCGATGGCGATGAGCGCCTCGATTTTGTTTTTCTGCAGCGACGCCAGGCAGCGGTCGATGCCATCTGGCCGCTTGGAAGGATTGGTCCGGGAAGTGCGCAAGATGGTGCCACCGCGGGGCAGAATGCCGGCCACCGCTTCCAGACCAAGAGGCATAATTTTCTCGTCGATGACGCCGCGCCAGCCTTCCATGAAGCCGACGAATTCGTCTTCATAGGTAAAAACGCCCTTGCGAACCACCGCGCGAATCACGGCGTTCAGGCCAGGACAGTCGCCTCCGCCGGTTAACATGCCAATCCTCATCGTTTGCTCCACTGAAGAAATTCAGATGAAAATTTCCTGGGATGCACCCCAAGCGCGGGCTGGATTCATCGACAGCCGGAAGCGCGGGATCAGCAGTCGCCGGGAAGAATAAGATTATCACCAAATCGCAATCAGATTCCCCGGATGGCGTACTATCCGTGCGCCATGAGTAAATCGACGGCTATATCGCCCGTTTGGCAGCCTTTGGCGCTACAATGTCAGGCCTAGGGACGTTAGCACAGAACGGCTGTATGCTGATGCGTCAGAAATATCTTTGACGAAAAGACATAAAGAAAAACATACAAGGCTCTGTTTCACGGGATCGATGTAAGGGACTTCTCAGCCGCGCACCGCAGGCGCGGCTATTCAGGGAGCGCAGGAGTATTCTGGCTTCCGCTCGGAAAGGAAGACGAATTATGAGGAATCAGTTGTTCATTCTGTTGTTGTGCGCCGTACTTGCGCTGCCCGCGTTGGCGCAGCAATCCAATATTGCTTCGAACATGCCGGCCGGATCTACAAATCAGAGCGCTTCGTCTACACAACCTGCTTCTCGCGAGGACTTCTGGGATGGCGAAGAGCCGAGCTTCGGAGCGCTCCTGCTTCACCCTTTCGCCACCAAGGAATATGTCCGGCGGCATGTTCAGCCGATTCGCGACCGGCTGAACGAACTCGAAGAAATGACTGCGGCGAACAACAAAATGACGCGTGATGTTGATAACCGCGCGCAGCAGGGAATTCAGCTTGCATCCGCCAAAGTGAACTTGGCCGATCAGCATGCGACAGACGCCACGACCAGGGCACAGACGGCGCATCAAGCAGCGGACACAATCGCCACGCGCCTCACGACCGACGAGAAAATGGTCGGTAGCATCGATCAATTTAAAGCCAGAGCGCAGACTGATATTCGCTTCCGGCCCGGACAGACGGTGTTGAGCAAGGAGGCTAAGGACGCGCTCGACGAAATGGCCGCCCCGCTAAAGAATCAGCATGCCTACATAATTGAAGTGCAGGGATTCGCTTCAGGGCAGGGTCAAGCCGCCATTGCCAGTTCGCGAAAGATTGCAGATGCGGTCGTGCGCTACCTGGTGTTGAACCATGAGATCCCGGCTTACCGTATCTACGTGCTTGGGATGGGCAATGCTTCTGCGAGCAAGGGTCCGAGTGGTACGCACGTAGAAATTAACCTGCTGAAGAACGACCTCGACCAGATGGCGAAGCAATGAGGACGAGTTTTTCCTGAGTGTTAGAGAGTGAGCGCTGAGCGAAATCGAGCAGCGCCACTAGCTCTTCAGTCCAATGGCGGTGGCTTCCATTTGCTCGTGGACTTCCTGCGCTCGGCGGAGCGCGGCCTGTACGTTATCGCAAATATTCTCCCGGCCGACGACATCTTCGAACTCCGCTTGATGAATCAGGCTGGCAGGTTGCTCCCTTGCGCCGCAGAGGAGCAGAGTTCGATTGCTTGCGTGCAATTGGCGTGCGACTTCTTCCATCGCGAACAGCCCCGTCGCGTCGAGAGCTGTCATATTGCGCAGTCGCAGAATCACGACCGGCGGCAGCGTGTGGATGTCTTCCGTAACCACGGAAAGTTTGTCGGTAGCGCCGAACAGAAACGGTCCGTGGATGCGGAAGATGGTCGCGTAATATGGGATGTCTTTGTCCTGCAGAATGTGCACGCGGCCGTCTTCCACATAATCGTCGGTGACCTGACTCACGGTGGTTGTGGCCGCGACGCGGCTGATGAAAAGTAAAGCTGCGAGAATCATGCCGGCTTCCACAGCGACCGTGAGATCGGCGAAGACAGTAAGAGAAACCGTGACCAGCCATACGCTAACATCAGTCTTCGTGAGCTTTAACAGTTGCGGAATCTCACGCCACTCCCCCATGTTGTAAGCCACGACCATCAGAATCCCGGCCAGCACAGCTAGGGGCACATGGCTTACCAGCGGCGCGGCGAAGAGCAAAATGCAAAGCAATGTAAGAGCATGAATCATGCCTGCGGCCGGTGACTGGGCGCCGGCGCGAATGTTGGTGGCGGTGCGTGCGATTGCGCCGGTGGCAGGAAGGCCGCCAAACATCGGTGAAACGATGTTCGCGACGCCCTGTCCGATGAGTTCGACGTTGGGATTGTGGTGGTCGTTGCTCATCCGGTCGGAGACCACGGCCGACATCAGCGACTCGATAGCTCCGAGCATCGCGACGGTGAGCGCCGGGCCGAGCAGGCCGTGGATAAGATCGGCGCGAAACCGGGGAATCACAAAATGAGGCAAGCCCGAAGGGATTCTGCCGAAGCGGGAGCCAATTGTTTCTACCGGCAACTTGAACACCACGACCACGGCGGTTCCCAGCACGAAGACGACGATTGCGCCGGGAATTCGATTCGAAACGGCGCGGCAAAGCACCATTACGAGAACAGTGCCCGCTGCCAGCACGGTTGCGGCGTAGGAGAGTGTATGGAAGCTTGTTGCTAGAACTTCCAACCGCTGCCAGAACACACCCGGAACTTTGGCAAGCTGCAGGCCGAAGAAATCTTTCACTTGTGTGCTGGCGATCAGGATGGCGATTCCGTTGGTGAAGCCGATGACGACTGGGCGCGGAATAAACTTCACGGCCGTGCCCATGCCCGTGATGCCCATAATCATTAGGAGGACCCCGGCCATGACCGTGCACATGAAAAGTCCATCGACGCCGTGGATTGCGACAATGCCAGCGACGACAACAACGAATGCGCCGGTCGGTCCGCCAATTTGTGTTTTTGAACCGCCCAAGGCTGAAATCAGAAACCCGGTGACGATCGCGCAATAAATGCCGGCCTGCGGGGTTAGTCCAGACGCGATGGCAAAAGCCATGGCCAATGGCAGCGCGACCAACCCAACTGTTACACCGGCGATCAGGTCGTGGAGAAATTTGTTGGCGTTGTACTCCCACAGAGATAGTACAGATTTCGGAAGCCAACGTTCGTCGATGAAAACACCGGCCATATTTCTATTATGGCCGACGAAATGGCAAAACAAGAGAAGATTGCCGTGTGTGAATACACCAAGGAACATGACCACGCGAAAGCACAATTAGTGAACCGGAATCAGATTCGCGACCCTAATCGGAGATTCTTAATTTCAAATTACTTTCAGGCTAGGATTTGAGTATTTGCGCCGACGGGCTGGCTTTGTGCACAATGCTGCTCTGGTACGAAAACGAAATGCAAAAGACTCTAGGGATTCTGGCGTGGGTAACGATCGCTCTGCTTGGCGCCGTTGCGGTGGCGACGGTCGCACTGCACCGCGGTGAGCCGATCAATGCTCTTTGGCTCGTGATGGCAGCTGCTTGCTGCTACGCGCTCGCGTATCGCTTCTACAGCAAGTTTATCGCGGCTAAGATTCTGACCCTCGACGGTCTGCGAGCCACTCCGGCCGAGCGACTGGAAAATGGGCGCGATTTTCTTGTTACAAATAAATGGGTGGTGTTCGGCCACCATTTCGCGGCCATCGCCGGTCCCGGCCCGCTGGTAGGCCCAGTGCTGGCGGCACAGTTCGGGTATCTTCCCGGGACAATGTGGGTACTCGCCGGTGCTGTATTTGCTGGCTGTGTGCAGGATTTCGTGATCCTGCTGTTCTCCGTCCGGCGTGATGGAAAATCTCTGACCGAGATGGCGAAAGACGAGATCGGACCTATTGGCGGTTTCGTGGCTTACCTAGCTGTGATTGCCATTCTTACGATTCTTCTCGGCGTGGTGGCGTTGATCGTAGTGAACGCCTTGAAGTCGAGCCCTTGGGCTACGTTCACGATTGCGATGACCATGCCGGTCGCACTGTTGATGGGCGTTTACCTGCGGCGAATTCGTCCGGGAAAAGTCCTCGAAGTGTCGGCGCTGGGATTCATCCTCGTTTTAGCTGCAATTTGGGGAGGGCAGTATGTCTCGCAGAATCCGGCTCTGGCGCGGGTCTTCACGTTTAGCGCTCCGACGCTGGCGATTCTGATCATGGTTTATGGCTTCGCCGCGTCGGCACTGCCGGTCTGGCTGCTGCTGGCGCCGCGCGATTATCTCAGCACGTTCGTAAAGTTGGGAACCATCGGGCTGCTGGCTGTAGGAATCGTGGTGCTGCACCCCACGCTGCACATGCCGGCGCTGACTCGATTTGTCGACGGCACCGGTCCCGTGTTCGCGGGAAAAATATTTCCTTTTGCCTTCATCACGATTGCCTGCGGAGCGATCAGCGGATTTCACGCGCTCATTTCCAGCGGAACGACGCCAAAGATGATTGCGCGCGAGACCGAGACTCGCATGGTCGGCTACGGCGCGATGATGTGTGAGTCGGCGGTCGCGATTATGGCGATCATTGCGGCGTGCGTGATGGAGCCGGGAGTCTACTTCGCCATCAACAGTCCGGCTGGGATCGTTGGTCAGGCGCCCGCGACGGCGGCGGCAACGATTTCAGCTTGGGGATTTCCGGTGACCGCGCCGCAGATGCAGGCGCTGGCGCACGCCGTGGGCGAGCAGACGCTCTACAACCGGACCGGCGGCGCTCCCGCATTTGCCGTCGGCATGGCGCACATTTTTTCGCACAGTCTGGGCGGCGAAACATTAATGGCGCTGTGGTACCACTTCGCCATCATGTTCGAAGCGCTTTTCATCCTGACGATTCTCGATGCCGGCACGCGCGTGGCCCGCTTCATGGTGCAGGACGCGCTTGGCCATGTGTACAAGCCGCTGGGGCGCACGAGTTGGTATCCGTCGATCCTGGTAACCAGCGCGTTGATCGTCGCCATGTGGGGATATTTCCTGTGGCAGGGAGTGAAAGATCCGCTGGGCGGGATCAACTCGTTGTGGCCGCTGTTCGGCATTTCGAATCAACTGCTGGCGACGGTGGCGCTGTGCGTGGCCACGACCATCATCATCAAGTTGCACCGCGCGAGGTATGCGGCGGTGACTCTTGCGCCGCTCGCCTGGCTGGTGGCGGTGACATTCACAGCGTCCTGGCAAAAGATATTCGATGCAAGTCCGAGAGTAGGATTTCTGGCACAGGCGCGCGCGCTGGAGACGGCTCCGGCGACTGCTGCGACGGCGCGGCTGATCTTTAACAATCGGCTGGATGCGGCGGTCACCGGAGTTCTCGTGGTGATGGTAACGTTGGTGCTGTTCGAGTCGGTGCGGGAGTGGTTGGGAATTCTGCTTGGCACGAAAGAAGCGCGGCTGAAGGAATCGCCATTTGTCAGGACGCGGCTGGCGATGGAGGAGCAGGGATGAACCGGGTACGAGAGGCGATCCTCAACTCGGCGGCAATTTTGTTTGGGACTGTGTTTGCGGCTCTGCGCGAGATTTTTGATGAAGCTCCGTATTTGCGGTTTTTGAATCGGACTGGGATGGAATCGTCAAGCGCAGCCTACGCGGCTTTCCGCCAGGAGTTTGAAGAGGCCAAGGTGCGACGGCCGAAGTGCTGCTGAGTTACAGCAACTACTGTTGATTCAGAAATACCAGCGTCAGCTGGTTGGTGTTGGTGTCGGTTTCGATCGCTATGGCGTCGCCTGCGGAGTCGATCAGATAGAAGTTGAATTGCTCGCTGTCGGTGGGTGTGGTGACGTCGAGGCCAGTAATCGTCCCGATGAAGATGCCGTTGCCGCTGGCGTTGGCGGCGGCCGTTAAATCGCCGGAAACCGCCAAGCCCGGACGAGTTGGAGTCGAGCTGTTGAGCCAGTCGAGGTCGACCGTCCCAGAGAATGTTCCGCTGCTTCCAGTCGCGGTAATGCCCCCGACGGCATCGAGTTCGCCGGTGGTGTTTCCGTCCCAGCCGGTAGCTTCGATACCGTATTTGCCGTTGAAGGAGTCGGCGGTGAGCGACCCCCCGCTCTGCTGGAAGCCGACACCCTCAAGGACATGGCCGTTGGCCACATTCAGGGTGTCCACAGTAATTGCCATGGCATGACCGTTTCCGTCCAAATAGAGCGCGGGGGTGAAGTCGTTCGGGCCCACGGTCAGACCGCTTACGGCTACTCGTCCGGTGGTACCCACCATATAGTTTGGCGCGGCTGCCGCGGTAATGGAGAATGGACTCTGCGGGACCTGGCTGCTGCTCACGAAACCACTTATGCTGGTGTCGGAGTTGAAAGTGAGCAACGCGGCAATCTGCAAGGGTGCAGCGGTACCGTTGGCCAAATGAGATCCGGTCAAGCCGAGAACGTAGCTGCTGCCCGCAATTGAGGCCGCAGAGAAATTCTCCGGGGTCGTTTGGCTCAAGGCGGCGCCGCCGAGCGTGCCCTGAAACGCATCGAAGGTTTCGATCAACTGGATGCGGGTGGCGTCGACGATGTAACCGATCAGATTGAATTGCAAGGGCGTCGATGAAGCTGGAACCAGTTTGAACTCCACCCGGCCGAAACCGTCGGGCGTCGTAACCGAACTGGCGAGGGTGAAGGCCTGACTTACCTGAACCGCGCCACCGTCGTTGATGTCGAAAACACTATTAGCTTGCGAGACTTGCCCGGCGACGGGAACATCAATGACGCCGCCAATCGATGTTTGATTTCCACTTTGGTCTTGGCCGTTGACAGCGAAGGCGTATCCACCCACGGGCGCGGTGGAGGCAGCCGTCGAATTCTGAAACTCCAGAATTCCGCTGGCCGAAGCCGAAGCGTCGAACTCGATGAGATTGGCTTTTTGGGAATTCTGAGGAAGGAATGAAGCGTTAAGAGTTTCCACGCCGTTAACCCCTGGGCAGTGGGGACTAGAACAACTGATTGCAAGAGCGATCTGCAGGTTGCCGTCAGCGGTTTGCGAAAGGCTGCTGCCGATCGGGTTGATTGGGTTCGTGCCGAAACTCGCGGCGTCGTCGGAGTCCTGTTCTCCGGCAGTGATTGACCCATTCTTTACGGTGAAGGCTCCCGTCACGAAGTAGGAACTCAGTGCGCTGTTGGCCATGTCCGTCCCCGAAAGCGAGAAGACATAGTTGCCGTCGGCCAATAGCGGTGGCGTGATCGCGATCTGGGCGGTGGCGTTCGCCGAACTTTGGTGGGCCGAGGCCACGGTGATGGTCACTTTTCCCGTGACGGTGGGCGCGGTGTAAGTCGTCTGGAGGGAATCACTGGAGCCGAATTGTCCGCAGGTGGCGGCGGAGTTGCCCGGGGAACAGCTCCACACAACACCTGAGTTTGTGGTGTCACCGGTTATCTGGGCGGCGAGAGGAACGCTTGAGCCGGTGGCCATGGTTGCCGGAGGGGCCGTGCTGATTGTGACTGTGATGCTTCCCGAAGATGAGCTTGATCCACCACTGCCGCTTTGTGCGCAGGCCACTAGGAACGCGCACATGCTCGAACTGATCAGAACGAGGATCAACTGACGGAACGTGAGAGCGCGGATGGTCATGGCACACCTCTGACTTAGAGCGGGACCAGGGTAGAGCTGGCAACTTGAGACCTGAGCGCTCCACTGGGCCCGGGAGTTGCGGGGAAGGTATTCAGGAGCGAAAAAACCCTCGCTCCTGTGGTGCAGGGACTTTACTGCGGGCGGCTTTCCGATGTCAAGAGGATTGGAAACTCGGTACTGTTACAGTTTGACTTCCGCAAAGGCTATTGTTTCGCCGTCCTCATCTTCGGTCGGCTCGGTATAAAAGACAGCCAAACAGCAAACATAATCCTTCGCTTCTTGGCCGGACACTGAGCGATCATCTAAATATTCGAAGATTAATTTGTCGGTTATTTTCAGAACGAGTTCCGTCTGTACGTTAGGCGAGGCCAGTCTCACTTCGTTAGGAGATACATGGATAACCTTGACACGAAAGGAAAATGCATACATGAAGAAACTAGCTTGGCATCGCAGTAACGCACCATCGGTGCGCCATTTGGCAAATAAATCCAAAGCCTCACTTCGCCCCATTCTCATGCGTGACCGCCTTCGTGCATTCCGTTCCGTAGCAAGGAACATAATTCTTGCACGCTCCAAACGTGGTCGGAAAGTCCAGCTTCCATAGCTGGCGTCACGCGCAGAGTTTGATGAACCTTGCAAAAATTGTAGTATATGTAGTGCAGCGCAACCGCGTGACGGTGATTGTCGATCTTTTTGCTGTGACCGTTTGTTAGCCGCGTGAATCGGCGCATGTGCATCCGCATGGTTAGATTCTGGCGTTCGACATAGCTGGTACTCACATATTTGGGGTCGGGGTCGCCGCTTACAACTTTCAAGTCGCAACCGATGCACTTCGCCGGGGAGTACCGCCGTGTTTCTTCGTCAGACGGAGCACCGTAAATCTTTTGCAGCATGGCGTAGTCAATATCCGCGCCAAAGGCTTCCTCTACCGCGTCCAAGTATGCGCGGTGTCCATCGGTCGTAATCTGAACACGGTTGCTGATTCGCTTCGCGCAATCTTCCATGAAGTCTTTCGCCCAGCCGCCGTCGCGTCCGCCAACTAAATACGAAACGACTAGCTTTGTATCCGCGTCGATTCCGACCCATGTCCAAACATCGCCCCAGCCCTCTTGCTTCTTCTCTACGCTCACGTTCTTTGCCTTCGCCCCGACAAAGCACCAAATTTCGTCGCACTGTAAGCGCCGAACTTTGAGGTTGCGAACGGCGCGATTGTGGTAGCCAGCGCACACGCATCCCAGATCGGCCAACAGCTTGAGCACGGTAACCGGAGAACAATCGGTCATTCTGGCGGTTGCCCTGATTCCGTTCCCTTCAACAAAGGCCGAAACGATCTGCGCTTGCTTGCGAATATCTAGGCGATTCATACTGTACATTATGCTTGAGCGCACAAGATTTGTCAATAGATTAGTGTGATAGTACTTGACTTTTTTACCACGATTGTATTTAATACACTTGTGGCGGCCCAAAATCAACTCTTTGATCTTCGACCTGTCCATCCCGGCAGAATTCTTCGAGAAAAACTCCAAGAACGCGGCTGGACTCAAGACCAACTCTCCACCATTACGGGTTACGGAAAGCAAGCAATTAGCCTCATCGTGAATGAAAAAAACGGCGTTACCGCCGAGATGGCGAAGGCGCTGGCGGCTGCCTTTGGGAACACTCCCGAGGAATGGCTCAAGTGGGATTCGCAACACCGACTATCCAATGCCGAGAATGATGTAAGCAACATCGAACGCCGCGCCCGATTGCATTCTCTCGCTCCCCTTCGCGAGATGCAAAAACGTGGTTGGATTTCCAGCACGGATGATCTGGAAAGACTTGAAGCTGATCTGAAAAAGTTTTTTGACGTTGAATCGTTGGATGGAGACATTACATTTTCAGTCGCTACCCATCGAACGGTGACCTTCCCATATCTCAATCCAGCCGAAAAAGTGTGGTGCTTCCGGGCGCGTAAAATGGCTCGCGTGCTTCCAGCGCCGCCATTTCGCCCGGATGCTTTGAACGAGGCGGAAAAAGAGCTTAGGAAGCTAGCGGCATACCCCAAAGAAGCGCGGCATCTGACCGAGATTTTGGCTGCGTACGGCATTCGATTTGTTGTTGTTGAGCCGATCCCCGGCGTCAAGATTGATGGCGCTGCATTTTGGGATGCCAACTCTCCGGTTATTGCGCTGTCCATTAGATTTGATCGAGTGGATGCTTTTTGGTTCACGTTAATGCATGAGTTCATGCACATCAAACATGGGGATGCAGCATCGGTTGATAGTGATTTAATTGATGGCACTGTCGGGATTGCAGTGTTACTTGTTGAAGATGAAGCGGAGAAACAAGCATCCAACGCAGCAACCCATGCGCTTATTCCAATCAAGGAGCTTCAATCATTCATCAGTCGTGTCGGCCCTCTCTACTCAAAGGAACGCATTATCCAGTTTGCTCATAAGATCAAGATTCATCCCGGCATTATCGTTGGTCAGCTTCAGCACAAGAATGAGATCGGCTTTAGCGCGAATCGGGAAATGTTGGTGAAGGTTCGATCTGCGGTGATCGAAACGGCACTGACAGATGGTTGGAATCGTTCGATCACTCCAGGTTTATTGTGAGGGGGCGAAAGTGACAGTTGAAACGCTTAGGCAAAGGCATGGAAACGCCAGAATGCTCTACCTCATCGAGCTTTATCAGAGAGAGCATGGGACAGACACCGTTAATTTAGACGAAGTTGCAGCATGGGCGATTAGGGAAGGCCACTATCGTCCTGAGCCAATTAGCCCAGCGAAAGTTTTAAAGGGGCATCTGGCTAAGGCCATGAAGAACGAACACATCATCGATGACCAAGATCGTGAGGTTCGCAAGTGGCACGCGGTACGACACACGGACGGCGAAACACAGTGGACGCTATGGGCAACGATTACCGATGCTGACCCCGGACACATGAGGATGTCTCTACAACAGCGAAGAAACTATTTGCTTTCCGGTTGCCGTCAGCACAAGTTGGACTTCGATTCTTATAACGACAATAACAAGTTTGAGGCGACACTGCCTCCGGTTAGCTACAATTTTGAGGCTGACATCGAAGAGTTGACGTTGCCGACGGAGTATCCGGCAGAAGCGCCAGAAGATGGGGACGATGAATAGCTAGTCCTTACCCCATCGCTTCGCTGACGCTTTTGTGGCAATCTTCTTGCGTTTGGCTGGCGAGAGCTTCGCGGCTCTCGCCTTGCCACCTTTAGCGCCGCCAAGCCGTCCTAGGGCGACAGCGGCGGGATTCTTGCCAGCATCGGGATCGGGCAGATCAACCTGCCCGGTTGTCACGTCAACGATGAACTTGGCGAGTTGGTTCGTATCGCGCGGTCGTTTGCCTTTGCCGATCATGCATTCATCATGCCATGAACAGGCCGCCAGCGTTTAAGCAATCTGTAATCTCCGGTTTTCCAGTCGGCCAATACAGGCGTGATTTGGAAGCACGATTGAAGATCAAGGGTGAGCGATGTTTTGTCCTCAAAACGGATGTCTATGGCGCGATAATCCGAGGAGAGGGACAGTTCCACGCCAGCAATGATTTTGCCTTTGGTTTGTGGGAAGCTGAGAACACGCCGGAACGGGACTTTCTTTCGTGCGCGGGAGCGGGTAACTTTACTATCAGCCAATTGCGCCTCCAGTGGTGCGGTTGGTTAGGGGCGCATCCGTGCTGATACACGGGCGCGTCCCGTTATCCCTTATAGCCTAGAAAACCTCGCTTTGGCTGTGGATATTCAAACTGTAACAGTGCCGGAAACTCGGTAGTGGGCCAAAAAATGAATTAGCCCATTACCGGAAACTCTGTGGGTCCAACGACTCTAGAGAGGCTTCCGAATGTATTGCAGCTGTATTGCAGCTTCCGCGGAGCGGTAATCCGGTTCTGGTGTTGGTCGCATCCGTTGAGAGTCTGGCGGCGGTATGGCGCGGGAGGTTCGTTCCGCTAGGCTCGGCAATGTTTCCGCGATAAACTGCAATCACATGCGAGTTCTGGGCATCGATTGCGGCGGAGCGTATACCGGATATGGCGTGGTGGAGATGGATTCCGGTGGGCAGTTGGTTTGCCTGACGTGCGGTGCGATCAAGCTCTCTCCGCGCGAAGCATTGCCGCGCCGGCTTTCCCGCATCTACGACGAACTTGGGTTGCTCATTGGCCGGCATCGTCCAGATGAAGTGGCGATTGAAGGGATATTCTACGCGCTGAATGTGAAATCGGCGTTGAAGCTGGGGCAGGTAAGGGGAGTCGCAATGCTGGCTGCGGCCGCCGCAGGCCTGGAGGTGGCGGAGTATTCGCCGCTTACGATCAAAGCTTCAGTGGTGGGATACGGCCGGGCGGAGAAGCAGCAGGTGCAGCACATGGTGACTCGGCTCTTGAGTTTGGCTGAACCTCCCACGCCGATGGATGCTTCAGATGCGCTGGCCATCGCTATCTGTCATCTGCACACGGCGGGCACGCTGGGGCGGCAAAAGGTTACGGTGGTGTGACGATGCGAGCTGCCAGCGTACGAGGATTCATTGCGGTCGCTTTCACCGTTGCCGTGATGTGTGGGCTGCTCATGGCTCAAGCGGCCACAGGGGGAAACACGCCATCGAATGCTGTGGTTACTTTCACACTGGACTTCCCCGGCTCAACTCCGCCGCACTATGCAATTACGGTCGCTTCCGACGGAAATGCCACCTATGAATGCGACGTAAAGATTGAAGACGATGCCGACGAGCAAACTTACAAAACAGAATTCGAGATGTCTGCGACAAATCGCGAGCGCATCTTTAATTGGGCAAAGCAGGCGCAATATTTTGCGGGCAAAATTGACTCAGGCAAACGCAACCTGGCATTTACCGGCGCGAAAGTCTTGAGCTATCAGGATGGTCAGCGTTCTTTCCAGGCGCGATACAACTATTCGAGTCTGGAAGCCGTGCAGCAATTAACCACTCTTTTCCAAAACGTAGCTGGAACGCTCGACTATGGCCGCCGGCTGACTTACTACCATCGCTACCAGAAACTCGCCTTGGATGACGAGTTGAAACGCATGGTAGCCGAGGCGAGGAACAACCAGTTGAGCGAAATCCAGGGCGTGGCTCCGGTGTTGCAGGAGATTGTTGAGGATACTTCAGTAATGAACGTAGTGAGGGCCCGCGCGAAGGAATTAATCGAAATGAAGAAATAGATTTGGCTGTAACTGCCGGCGGGGACCTGTTCTAATTAGATTCATTAGATTCAGCCGTCGAATTCGTCCAGATGTAGGGAGTTTATATATGTGTAAACCGGGATTTCGCTCGATCGTGTTGGCGGCCTTGGCTGGCGCACTTCTGGCGCTACCCGCCTGGGCTGATTCGCAGGTCCGCATCGTGCGCTTGAGCGACGTGCATGGGCTGGTGCAGATCGATAAGAATTCTGGATTGGGTTTTGAAAATGCATTCGCCAATCTTCCCATCACGCAGGGCACGCAACTGCGCGCGCGTGAAAATGGCCGTGCCGAGATTGAGTTTGAGGACGGCAGCACGGTGCGCATCACTCCCGGCACGACGATCGAGTTCAGCCAGCTGGGGTTGAGCGACACAGGCGCACGGGTTTCCCGGTTGACACTGGTCGAAGGCCGAATGTACGTGAACTGGTTAGGGAAAGGCGGGGACGAGTTCACGCTTGATTTCTCGCAGGAGAAGGTTGAGCTAAGACAAGCTGCGCATTTTCGGGTTGCAACCTCTTCCAGTTCCGTGGAGATCGCGAGTTTCAAGAATGAACTGGAGGTGTTGAGCCCCTCGGGCATAGTGAAGGTGGACAAGAAGACGATGGTCGCCCTCGGTGTTGGGGAAAACGATAAGCCGGCGCTTGCGAAGAATTTTGAAGAAGATCCTTACGACGAGTGGGACAAGCAGTCCATCGAGTATCACGATCAGTATTCGAAGAATAATTCCACCCCTTATGGTTACGGCTACAGCGACCTCAGTTACTACGGCACCTATAGCAACCTGCCCGGCTACGGCATGTTGTGGCAGCCGTATCTTGCGGGAGCGAACTGGAATCCATTTATCGATGGCGCATGGTCGTGGTATCCGGGCATGGGGTACATGTGGGTCTCGGCGTATCCGTGGGGCTGGATGCCCTTCTACTATGGGAACTGGACGTATGCTCCGGGATTCGGCTGGGGATGGCAGCCCGGAGGTTGGAACGAATGGCATGGTGGAATTCACTATGTGGGAGCGGCGATTGCCGGGTTTCATGCGCCGGTCACCCCTACCGGTACAGTGAACACGGTTGTAGTGGGTAAAGGCGGAACGGTGCCGACACACGCGCCAACCGCGCCTCTCGTACTGAAGAGTGGAACCGCCGGATTGGGCATCGCTCGCGGCGCCTTTGGAAATCTGCGGCACTTGAATACCCAGGTGGCAAAGTCGGGGTCGGTGGAACTGCACGCTGCGCCGCAGTTTTCGGCGAGTTCTGCGCCTGCAGGCCATTACAGTTTCATAACTCCGGTTGAAGCGGTCGGAACCGGCCATGGGGGCACGGTTTCATCGGGACATGCTCCGAGTAGCGGCGGACATCGGTAGCCATTGTCTCGCAGCCAACTGCGACGTTCGAGCTTAGGAAAAGTGAAACGAGCGGCCGAAAGGCCGCTCGTGAGTTGCTTCAGGTAGTCCACGCGGGAGCCCGGCCATCATCTTAACGCACGATAAGGCCGGCATAGCCCACGACCATATCGCGGTCCCCGGAAATATCGCCCGAAGTCGCGTACTTCACCAGTTCGGCGGAAATCGCGCCAAGCCTCCGCGCTGCAGTAAGCACGGTTACCGCTGGTCCGAAGCCGCACATGCTGATGTGTTCCTGCATCACTACATCGTATAAAGCCCGTGCATCGAGGGCGAGGATGGGAGCAATCGCGCGCTCATCTTTCACCCGTGTGATGGCATCTGACTCATAATGATTCATATCGCTGGAGGCTATGAGAAGAACCGGAGCATCCTGCGCTGCGACGGTGTCGGCGACGGCCTCCCCAAGTTGATGAAGAACTTCAAAATCTCGCGTACCAAGCGCAATTGGAACAAACTTGACATGGGGCTGACGCATTTGCAGAAAAGGCAACTCGACTTCGATGGCGTGTTCGCTGCGGTGGGCGGCGGAATCTTTGTGCAGAAGTGGATAGCGCTGCATAAGCGCGGCGGCAAATGCGCCGTCAATCGGAACCCGGCCGAGCGGTGTTTCCCACGCACCCTCGCTCATGATCGCCAGCGCTCGGCCCATGCCAGTATGGTTGGGGCATATCACGAGGCACAGCTCGGGAACTTCGAGTTCGCGAAATACCGCGCCCGCGACATGTCCCGAATAAATATATCCCGCGTGAGGAACGATGCAGCCCACGGCGCGCACCGGTTTCTGTGCGGTCTCCTTCTGGGAAAGGTACGACCGAACTTCCGCACGTAGCGCCGTCGATTCGCCTGGATAGAAACGTCCCGCAACTGCCGGATGGCGAATGGGCGTCGAGGTCATAAAGAAAGCTTCTGCGAACGGATCGTAAAGGCCTAGGAAGAATTGCGAATGTGTTTAGCAATCCGCGGCTACTATGCTACGAGCCGTCGCGATTCTGACGCAAGGCTTGAAACAACGCCGCATTTTCCTCGAGAGTCAAAGTTTCAGCGCGAGCGGCAGGCTTCACTTTTGCGGAGGCTAACGCCACGCGCAGTTGACCCTCCGGATAATTCGCCTTGAGATTGTTCCACAATGTCTTGCGCTTCTGTCCGAAGGAAAGCTTCAGGAAGTCGATGAAGCCGTCGCCGGCAACGCCGAGTTCCTCCTGCCGGGGTGAGATCGTGAGCCGCAGTACGGTGGAATGCACTTTCGGTGGCGGAGCGAACGCTGCAGGCGGCAAACTAAAAAGCTTCTCAACTCGCGCATAGAGTTGCGCCGTGGCCGAGAGCAGGCCGTAATCGCGGCTGCCGGGTTTGGCGGCGATGCGATCCGCGACCTCGCGCTGCACCAGAATGACGATGGTCTCGAAGTATTTTGAATACTCGAACAGCCGCAACAATATGTCAGACGTAATGTAGTAAGGAAGATTGCCGATAACCTTGACCGGCTTCGGACGTAATTCGATGCCAGGGCGGCGCAGGCCAGGTTTCGGTCCGAATAGCGAATCGAAATCGATGGAGAGAATGTCGGCTTCGATGACTTCGACATTCGGAAACATGCCAAAACGCAGGCGAAGTTGCGCGGCGAGAACGCGATCTAATTCCACGGCGATGAGCCGGCGAACACGTTTCGCGAGAAGGGAAGACAGAACGCCGCGGCCGGGGCCGATTTCGAGCACAGTATTCTGCGATACGTCGCCAAGAGTGTCGACGATTTGCAAGGCAAAGCTGTCGTCTGCAAGAAAGTGTTGTCCCAGCTTGGGTTTGAGTTGCGGACGGCGCGTAGAAACGACCTTCGGCACGTTGACCCTCTTTTCCTCGGACCTATAGACTTTACACATTGACCCGCTTGCCTTGCGCGGGAGACTGAAAGCCCACAAAACGTATTCCATCATAACGTGCGCCCGCGAAAAGCAGGTCATTCCTGGGAGGATTCATGCATATCGCATTCGTGGCATCGGAAGGCGTCCCGTTTTCGAAAACTGGAGGGTTGGCCGATGTAGTCGGGGCTTTGCCGCGTGCCTTGGCCGCTCTCGGGCATCAAGTCAGTGTATATCTGCCGCGTTATCGGCAGACCAAGTTGGCCGATCCGGTAACGGTGGTTGGCAGCATCACGATTCCTTTCGACGACAAGTATCGATTTGCATCGGTCGTAAAAGGCGGAAGCCAGCCGGGCGCGAGCTTTTACTTTATTGAATATCCCCAGTTTTTCGATCGCGAGGCGCTTTATGGCACGCCTGCGGGCGACTATCCGGATAACGCCGAACGCTTCGCCCTATTTTGTCGTGCGGCGCTGGAAGCCTCAAAAATTATCGGGGTCCCGCACATTTTCCATTGTCACGACTGGCAATCGGCTCTGGTGCCGGTGCTGTTGCGCACGATCTATGCGGAGGACCCGGCTTTCCGCGATGTGGGCACAGTTTTCACGATCCACAATATGGGCTACCAGGGCCTGTTTCCGGCGGAAGTTCTGCCGCTGCTGATGTTGCCCTGGGATTTATTCACCATGTCGAAGATGGAATTCTTCGGGCAGGTTAATTTCCTGAAAGGAGCGCTCACATATTCCGACTTCGTGACCACGGTGAGCCGTAAATACAGTCAGGAAATTCAGACCGCCGAATACGGATTCGGACTGGAAGGCGTGCTGCGCGACCGCGCCGCCACTGTGACGGGAATTCTGAACGGCGTGGATTACGACGAGTGGAGTCCGCAGGTGGATAAGTTCACCGTGGCCCGGTTCTCGCCGCACGATCTCTCGGGCAAAGCCAAGTGCAAGCAGGACCTGCTCGCGGCGTTCGGAGTGAAGAATGCCGATCCCAAGGTTCCGTTGATCGGTATCGTCTCGCGCTTTGCAGCGCAAAAGGGATTCGACCTGATCGCGCAGATCATGGATCGCCTGGCCCGCGAAGAGTTGATCATGGTCGTTCTCGGCTCCGGCGACAAAGTTTACGAAGAAATGTTTGCCCGCCTCAACAAACAGTTCCCCAACAAAATCGCCGTGAAAGTCGCCTACGACAACGCCGTCGCACACAAAATCGAGGCCGGCGCCGACATGTTTCTGATGCCATCGCGATACGAACCCTGCGGCCTGAACCAGATCTACAGCCTGAAGTACGGCACAGTGCCCATCGTCCGTGCCACCGGCGGCCTAGAGGACACGATCGAACCCTGGGATGCAACCTCGGGAAAAGGTACAGGCTTCAGATTCACGGATTACACCGGCGAGGCTCTGCTGCTGACCATCAAACACGCGCTGCAGGCATTCCGCGACCAGACTTCATGGCAAGTCATGATGCGCAACGGCATGAGCAAAGATTTTTCCTGGAACGCTTCGGCTCGGGAGTACGGGAAGGTTTATGAACGCGTGAAGCAGATGCGGGGCGGAGTGCAGGCGGCGGGGAAAGGGCTAACGGCGGTGGGCTAGCGTACGGGGATTCGATGAGTGTAATGGCGATCTTATGTCAAATTAACTATCCCGAAACTCGAAACTACTAGAGTGGCAAAGCTCGATTTATCGCTTAGTCGCGCCGCCAGGCTGAATGATTGTCGTTCCAGTGGCATCCGGCACGAAGTCAATTGGCACATCGATGATCTGGCCGCAGCCGATCATCGTCCAGGTTTCCCACCAGGGTCGGCGACCGTTTCCTGGCCCCGGATCGGGGGTCGGGGGTTCCACGAGGCCGTAACTTTCAAACTTAGTGTTTCTGACATCGAAGTGATTGCAATCCTTAACGACGTGTCTAGCGCCCGTCTGCGCATACATTACGCTATTCCATTGTAGGGTAAGATCGGCGTGCGTCGACCCTGGAAGGCCAACCGTCGCGGTGATCTTCTCATCGGGTGTCGCGGTGAAGTAAATGTGCAGCACAGTATCGTTTCCACAACCGCTTACAGGAAAGGCTTGCTTCCACGAACCTGTATTTGGATGGCCACTCTTGGCAAAAGAAACTGGATTAATGACGGTCACCGTTGACCCGCTGGATACCAAACTCGGACATCTCTGGAAAACGGTAGGAGGGAGTTCGCCAAGCGTTCTATGGACTAGCTCCTGGTAAGACTGCGACCTAGTCAAGGTTTGCAGGCTTGCGTCCGGCTCTTGTCCTGGTGATTTGACGGTGTGGGTGAACATCGTGAACAAAGTCACAAGCAATGCAACCCGGAAGGACATTTTCCCCTTGCGTGTGATGTGTTCTCTGGTCACGTAAGCACAAATCTCCTTTTTGACTTCAAGAACGGCACCGATTGTACTCCCATCTCGCATATAGCGAATGGGGTAGTCTATGTCGGCTCTTTAGACGACAACGTGTACGCGCTGAACGCTCGCCCCGGGCCACCTTGCTATGGAGCTACGGCACCGGCTACTCGGTATATTCCTCGCCCGCCGTGGTGAATGTCGGCTAGTGAAGGATGGTAGGGAGCAGGCAGGGGCGGAATCCAAACGCCCAAGCGGGAAGATGCTTCGCCCCAGTTCATCCTCAACGGTATCGCGGCCGTCGCAACCCTTGTGGGGTGCGGAATTCTGCGGCTTGCAAGGGTAAGTGTCGCAATCAGCCCATTACACTTATTTTGGAAACTCATTAGCGACTCTCTTCCGTAAGGGCGCGTGGGTAGACAACCGGCTGCTACAATCCGCACATGGCCGTCACATCCCCGCTGCCGGCTTTCGCTCGCACCATCTTCCACGTCGATATGGACGCGTTCTTTGTCTCGGTGGAGGAGTTGTTCGATCCCTCGCTCAAAGGCAGTGCAGGACCGGAACATCCCGGTGCGAGGAATCGACCTGAAGAGCGTCGAAAATATATATTCGAAATTGATAATTCTTTAAGGCACGGCCCTCGCTCAACTGCGGGACGATATCGCTAGGGCGCGGAAATATTAACGGACTATTCACAGTTCTCGCCTTGAACGCCGCCTGTTTCATTTGCTATAAGGGCCAGTTCACTCCGAAAGGATGGTTCCCATGTCCTCCCGCCGCTCCTGGGTCATTACGTCTTCTCCGACAAAACCACTCATCATAACCCTTGCGGTTTGCGGGCTAATTCAACTCTGTATTGCTCAACAGACATTGGGTTCATTGAACGGTTCTGTGACAGACACTAGCGGAGCCGTGGTTCAAGCCGTCACAGTGAAGGCTCGCGCGCTGGCCACCAACCTTGAAGTGACGGCCACCACCAGGGCAAACGGCTCCTTCAGCATCGCTGATTTGCCAATCGGCACCTACAACCTCACCTTCAGCAAAGATGGCTTCCAGACCGAGTCCTATCCCCAAATCATCATCCAGGGCAATCGCACCGCAACGGTCGATGCAAAGTTGAAACCGGGGTCGGTCTCCTCGACCGTAACCGTTACAGCCACTCCGCTGCTGAACGAGACCGATACGACCACCGGTTATGTGCTGGACCGCTTAGTGATCGACAATACGCCATTGGGAACAGGAAGTTTCACGCAACTCGCCATCCTGAGCCCGGGCGTAAATGCCGACCTGCTGAACACGGCCGGGACCAATGCGGGCTTCGGAAACCAGAGCATCTGGGCCAACGGCCAGCGCGATTCGAGCAACAGCTTTTCGTTCAATGGCGTCAATGCCAATAACATCTTCAACGGGAAGTCTTCCAGCCAGCTTACCTCGGGGCGGGTTGCGGTCAACGTCGGAGAAGGCAGCAACGCTCAAACCGGCGAGATTCAGACCAGCACGTCCGTGTACGGTGCAATCGGTCAGGCTTTGCCGACTCCCCCGCCGGAAACGATCCAGGAACTCCACGTGAACTCGGCGATGTACGACGCATCGCAGGGTGCCAACAGTGGCGCGCACATTGAGGTGATGACCAGGTCCGGCGCCAACCAAATTCACGGAGGTGGCTGGGAGTACTATCAAACCGGAGGATGGAACGCAAATCCGTGGTTTAACAACGAGGCGGGGTTCCCGACGCCGGCGCTGCACCGCAATGTTTTTGGAGGGATGATCGGTGGACCCATCAAGCGGGACAAGCTTTTCTTTTTCGCCTCCTATCAGGGGCAGCGCGTTAAAGATCAACTGTTGGGGAATTCGCTGATCGCAGTCCCCGCTCCGTTCCAGAGCGGCTCCACACTGAGCGGCCCCGGACTGACGAGCGATCGTTCTGCGGCCGGGCTGGCAAACTTGGTTAATCAATCTTTTGGCGGGTGTTCGGCAGGCCCGTGTTCGGCGGCCAACATGGATCCCGTTGCCCTAAAGATCATGCAGCAGACCGCGCCCGGTGGCGGCTTCTTAGTTCCCAATGCCGCTTCAGATCCCAATCAACTCAGCACCCTCCAAAGCCTCTTTGCCGACGCCACGATTCAAGGGCCTCCGGCCGACTTCAGAGCAGACCAGGTGATCACGAATCTGGACTACAACTTCAGCGCCAAAGATCGTCTGGCGGGGAAGTACTATTATCAGAGAGACCCCAACACCAACACATTCTCCAATAGCGCCACGCTCGGCTTCCCGACAACGATGCACGCGGGAAGTCAAGTCGTATCCCTCGACAACACGACCGTTCTTAGTCCAAACCTGAGTTGGGAACAGCGCCTCGGATTTATCCGTGAAGTGGCCTACGCCGGCACCAGTCAGTTCCTCACGCCTTCGAGCGTTGGGATTAACCTCGCCGGGGATAATCAGTTCCCGGAAGTTAGTATCGCGAACATCGATGGCGCGGGCGACTCGCTTACGATCGGTCCTTCACAGTTCGCGAATGCCGGAATATTCCAGAACAATTTTGGCGGCAGCAGCAATCTTGGTTGGGTACATGGCCGGCACTCAATCCAGACCGGATTCAATTTCGATTACACCCAGCTCAACGTTACGAACAAAGATTCCGAGACGGCACGACTCAACTTTGCCAGCTTTGCGGGGTTCATGCAGGGGCAGCTCTGTAGCTTTATTAACTCCTGCGGATTTTCCAACGGGCCGGCGGAAATGTTCTCCGGGATATCGAACCGGCACTTCCATTCGCGACAAGCCGGAGTTTATGTGCAGGACGATGTTCGACTGAAGCGGAACCTGAGCGTCGATCTCGGCTTACGCTGGGATTGGGACGGGCCACTGGTCGAGAAAAACGGGCTGCTGGCCAACTTTTACCCTAAAGATTATCAATACAACGTTGCTTCCGACTCGTTTGGAAATGGCGGTGATGCCATCGGTCTGGTAATCGCCGGAAACAACAAGGGGTTCGGTACGAAGGGCGTTAGCGACTCTACGCTCACAGGCCGGCAATGGGGGTTTGCTCCGCGCATCGGATTCGTATACAGCCCGACCTTCGTGAAGAATGTTGTCGTCCGAGCAGGTTTCGGGATGTACTACGACCGTGGCGAGTATTTTGCATATTTCTCGCAGCCGGCTGGGGGAGGAATCAGCGGACCCTTTGGCGTGACTATGTCCGAGCCATTTGTGGTGCCGAATTTTGCCAATGGGAATACGGCCACATTTGCTGTTCCTTTTGGTACCGCCCCGCTGGCGCCGCCGCCCAACAACTTCTCTCAGGTGGTGTCCCTAATCCCGAACGCGAGTCAGATCGTTCAGAACACAACGCCTTTCTGCCTGGCGCAGACACCACAACAGTTCGGTTGCAGCGGGTTGTTTTTTGCGGGATATAACCCAGCGAATAAACTGCCTTACTCTGAGAACTGGACGCTCGATTTGCAGTGGCAGCCCTCGAATACCTGGGTTACCACGCTTGGCTATGTTGGCAACCACGGGGTGCATGAGGTGATTCCACTGCCCTTCAATCAGGCACAAATTGCCACTCCGAATCACGTTCTTCTTGCGGGAGGTCCTTTCCCGCAGCAATATTCGTACGGGTGGCAAACTCCGGGCCTCGCCGTCGAGGATCCTTCGATCGGAGGAATTCAGACGCTGGTCGCCGGTTTCTCCTCAGGGAATGCGTCGCTGCGAGCTCCCTTCATCGGATACGACCCCAATTCCACTTCCTACCAGGCCCGTGGAATTTCGAATTATGACGCTTTACAAGTTGGCCTGAACAAGCGGATGAGCCACGGCCTGCTGGTCACCGCTTCCTACACGTATTCTCATACCCTTGACGAGCAGAGCGGTTTGGGTTTGTTCTTTACCGGCAATGACCCGAATAATTTGAAGTCGGCATATGGGAACTCCGATTTCGATCGGACCCATGTCTTCTCCATCAGCTATCTGTATCAATTTCCGAAGCTGAGGGCGGCTAAAGGAGCGTTGAATTACGCTGTCAATGGATGGGGAATCAACGGCGTGACCACGCTGCAAAGTGGCCAGCCGTACAGCGTGAACGACTTCAGCGGCGGCGCGGCCAGCATTTACTGGGGCGGCGGCAATGATTTCGTTACCAATCCGATTGTTCCGGTCGGCGGCGCCGGCTCGACCAGCAACAATCCGATCCTGCAGGGAACCACCGGGATCGACGCTCACAAACCAGTTCTAAATGTGAACGCGTTTGGCCCGCCTCCGCTGCTCAAACCGGGTGACTCCACCTACGGTGTCCCGCCATGCGATCCCAACACCGGAGCTTGCGACTACTTTGAAACGCCCTACGCCTCTGGCGGCCGGAACATTTTCCGCGGGCCATTTCAGAACCGATTTGATTTCGGAGTTTTCAAGGACTTCAAATTTAACGAACGTTTCTCACTCAAGTACGACGCCCAGTTCTTTAACATATTCAATCACCCCAGCTTCGATGTGCCCAGCAATAGCGTGGAATATGTGACTCACTTTCGTAACCCGCCGATCTATGGTCCCCAGAATTCTACGACAGGCGAACCAGCGCCTTGCGTTCCCCTGCCGGTCGGCCCGAACACTCCGGCGGGTTCCGGCGCTTTCCAATGTCCGCCCGGACTGCAGTTGGGTCAAATTCAGCACACCATTGGCAGCCCGCGGTTCATTCAGATGGCGCTCCATCTAACGTTCTAATCATGCTGGTGCGCTCCAGTCAAAACGGGGTGGCAAGCCTGTTGCTGGTCGCCCTCTTCTTCTTCCAGACGCCCGCCGCAGTAGGCTGGGGCAACGAGGGGCACGCATACGTAACCGGGTTGCCGCGCAGAAGATTCCGGCCAGCATGCCGCGGTTTTTGCGGCGAGCCGTCGTCGAAATCGCATATCTTGGGCCTGAACCGGATCGCTGGCGCAATCCTGCGGAATTCGCGCTTAAGAACGCGCAGGAACCAGACCATTTTATCGATCTGGAGCGAATTGACTGGCTTAATCCCCTGCCTCGCGGGCGCTACGAGTTTTATCGGAAACTTTACGAAAAGCGCGCCGCTACCGCCGACCACCCAGACGATTACCTCCCCGAACATGTTGGACTGCAGCCTTATATTGTGATGGAGATCTATGGACGACTGAAGGCAGGTTTCCGCGAGTATCGAAAACTCAAGGCCGCGCATGAGCCTACGGCTTCGGTTCAGCGCGCAATTGTTTTTTATGCTGGCTGGCTGGGCCACTACGTGGCGGATGGAGCTCAACCGCTCCATACGACCATCCAGTACAACGGCTGGGTAGGGCCAAATCCGCAGGGTTACACGACCCAGCACGATATCCATGCCCAGTTTGAGACTGCCTACCTGGAGAAGAACATAGCCGCGAAGGATTTTGCTGCATTGGTGCATGCCCCTGCGCGATTGGACGATCCCTTCGGCGGATACGTGGCTTACCTCAGGCAATCAAATGGGTTCGTAGAAGAAGTATACCGGCTTGAAAAAGCGGGCGGATTTCGCGAAAAAGGGTCAGCTGAGGCATTCGATTTCACTAATCATCGGTTGGCGGCAGGATCACAAATGCTGCTGAATCTCTGGTACACAGCTTGGCTGGAAAGCGCATCCGATGTGATCTCTTCCCACGCTGGCGCGTCCCTGCCGAACAACAAGTGAATCATCGTCCCCTCTCCGCATTCCACAAACTCAGATTACCCTGATTTAGACCTGCAAATTGTTCGAACTCGCTCATCCTCCAAGACCAGTCTTCTGCTGACGTCCTTACGACATTGATTCGGATTACCATGGCCTCGACTGACCGAATTAAATTCAAAGTAATTGTCGGAACCAGGCCATTGCACCTATTGGAAACTCATTGGCAGCTCTCCTCCGTGGCGGCGCGCGGTGCTTTCCAACCGGCTGGTACAATCCGCACATGGCCGTCACATCCCAGTTGCCGGCTTTCGCCCGCACCATCTTCCACGTCGATATGGACGCGTTCTTCGTCTCGGTGGAGGAGTTGTTCGATCCCTCGCTCAAAGGCAAAGCTGTGGTTGTCGGCGGACAACGCGGTGAGCGCGGAGTGGTTTCGGCGGCGTCTTATGTGGCGCGGAAGTTTGGCGTGCATTCCGCGATGCCGTTGCGAACCGCGGCAAAACTTTGTCCGCAGGCCATTTTTGTCGACGGTCACCCGGATCGCTACCGCGAGTGCTCGGAAAAAGTCTATAAAGTTCTGACTGGATTCTCGCCGCAGGTGGAGATGGCTTCCATCGACGAAGCCTATCTCGATATGACTGGGACGGCGCGACTGCTCGGCCCGCCGCTGAAGGCGGCGCACAAGCTGCACCAGCGGATGAAGGAAGAAACGAATCTGAATTGCTCGATCGGCATCGGGTCGTCGCGTCTGATTGCGAAAGTTTCATCGGCGCAGGCGAAGCCCAATGGCGTGCTCTGGATTGTCCCGGGAGAAGAAGCAAAGTTCCTGGCCCCGCTCGATGTGCGCGAGATCCCCGGCGTCGGCAAGGTGATGGAGAGCAATCTGCACGCGCTCGGCATCAAGAAAGTGGGAGACTTGGCGCAACTGGAAGATTCCGAACTCGAGCAGCGATTCGGCAAGTGGGGACTGGCGCTCGCGGGCAAGGCGCGCGGAGAAGACGCGGGCGGGTGGTTCGACACCGAAGTGGGCGCCGACGTTGCGGCAAAATCCATCAGCCACGAACACACTTACAACGAAGACACGGGGGACTTGAGCCAGCTCGAAGCTACGCTGATGCGCCTTAGTGAGATGGTCGGGCGGCGGCTGCGCGAAGCGAATTTCTACGCCGGGACGATCCAACTTAAGCTGCGCTACAAAGATTTCACTACCATCACACGCGCGCATACCCTGGCATCGCCAACCCAGCTCGATGGCGAGATCTTTGAACAAATCCGCACGCTATTTCGTAAGAACTGGAAGCCCGGAAGGGAAGTCCGGCTGCTAGGCGTGCAGGCGTCGTCCTTCGAAGATCGCACCGACCAGATCAACCTGCTCGAGGGCGGCCGCCAGCAACGCTGGAAAGATGCCCTGGCCGCAGCCGATCGACTGCGCGACAAATACGGCGAATCAAGCGTGAAGCTCGCGGCGGGCATGAGAGGCACCTTCCGCGAACGGACTCACGAGAATCCTGCGGGACTGCCGGGGAAAAAGAAGGGTACCTAGTAGCGAGTTCCTAGCTAAGCTGAAAAATGCGACTGAACGAGTTGTCAAGTGCTTGCGAGCGTTACACAATCCTAGGGGAAACGTTCGACAACGCGACAAGAGACTTCCTAAAGTCTACGCGACCAACATTTGAGATTTCCGACCCGGATCATGGGCGGGCATTGATGATTTGGCTAAATAAATGGGGCTGTCGTCAGTTCGCCAGGGTTGATCATTTTTCTGCTCTAACGCAGCTTGATGAATGGGCTCCATCAAATCTAGGTTCGCTTCCGCATGTTGGCGCCTCGCTTACAGATTTGTCGGACCCGGCACTCGTTAGGCTAGCGTCTGCCTATGACAACCTGAGATCGTTACAGGCGTCGCGGAAGCGACGAAACGATGCCGACATCTCAGTTAGTTTCGGACCAACTGGCGCGGCCAAAATCCTTTATGCTTTGCGTCCCGATTGCTGCCCTCCGTGGGACGATAAGATACGGAAACATTTTGGATGGGATGGTGCGGGAGAATCGTATTGTTCATTCCTGAAGACCGTAAGGAGTCAAATTCAGGAGCTAGTCAGCGATGCTAATCAAGTCGGAATCGACCCACAGGATATTCCCGGAAAGGTGGGTAGGCCGTGTTCGTCGCTTCCGAAGCTGGTTGATGAATACTATTGGATCACCATCACTAGACGAAGCTCCACACTTAATCCCGAGTAAGGCCGGAATTCTCGGTACAGGGTACTCGGTACTGTTAACTTCCGTATAAAAACGCAGGCCGGGTATCCCGGAAGGTGATTCCGGATCCCGGCCGACGTCTTATTGCAACTTGTAGCTGACTTCGTTAGTTGCCCGAGGGTGAATTCGACGCGGTAGTTGGCGCTGCTGCTGGAGCAACCGCGCTGCCGTAGCGGCTCAACCGCGGGAAGAAGGGTGTGACTTCAAACGGCATTTTGTCGCGCACTGAAGTGATGGCGACGGGAGCCGTCTTTACCATTTCTGCCTTGTCATCCCACGGATTGATCTTGACGCGTCCACCCAGCGGCAGGGCTGCAACCTGATCCAGCTTGGTGTTGTCGAGCGCTGGACCTTGCGTAGACAAAGCGTTCAAGCGCGTAATGCTGCCGTTCTCGCCGAGCGAATTGCCCAGGTGAGTGGTTAACAGAGCGTTGAGCTGAGTAGAGCGAGCCTGCAGCGCTTTCAGGAACAAGCCAACGTTGTCGAGCTTCTGCGCGTAAGGCGAATTCTTCAATAAGTCCACAGCCTTTTTGTCGGCCGCGGTTTCTTCTTCCGGAATGTGTTTGAAGCCCAGGTTCGCGTAGGTTGAATCGTCGGAAAACAGCATGCGGTCGTTGAACGCATATTTGCTTCCCAGGTTGTGGCCGAGCACGATGTGTGCGAGTTCATGCGAGAGCACAGAGGCCAGGCTAGCTTCGTCGGGAAGCACGTCGATCAAACCCCGGCTGATGACGATGGTGTTGCCGACGCTGAAAGTTTCCAGCGGCGCCGTGAGCAGCACTCGCGTGCGCACCGGACGCGGCAGGTCGATGTTGTTGGTGACTTCAAGATTGTTCACGACCGTCATAAGAATTCGATCGACATCGCCTTCGGGCGCGAGCAAGCCCGCGCGTGTGAGTCGCTCGATGACGTTGTCTTCCGCCTGCTGCTGCCATTCGCGCTCGGCCTGCAGCGGTGAGGCATCTTGCGTGGTGGCGCTTTCATCCTTCACAGCGTCCACGCGAATCTGAGTGAGTTCGTCGTCCTTGTCGCCCTTCTTGAGGTCGTAACCCCAGATGCGCGTCTGCGCCTTGAAAGCCAGCTTGTTCTTCACGCCGGCGCTGAAGTCGCCTTCCTCGCTGTAGATGTAAGCCGGAACCCAGTAACCAGGAATCAGGTTGAGGCGCCAACTGTCCATGTGGAAGAAGTAGGAATTCCGCGGCGCGGGAGCATAAGTGCCGTTGAGCCGAACGATGTTGTAGTCCTGATCTTCGACCCACACGCGGCCCAGGAAGCGTCCTCGGCCGGCGGTCTTCTTGGGCGTGACATCGAAGACCAGGCAGCGAATGTCGCCGAGAAATTCGCGGCGGATGTAATGGAACTCATAGTGTTCGCGATCAAAGTCGCTGCGGTCGGCATAAACCATCCAGGAGAAGCCCATGGGTTGATACTGCACCTTGAACAGTTTGTGGAAGCCGCCCATCAGGCGCGTCTCCATGCCCTTGTCCTGGTCCTTCAGATAGTCTTTGCGGTCGACCGTTTCGCCCATGTCCATGCGCCCAAGAAAGTAGTGGTCTTCGCTGGGAACCGGACCAAGCTGCGGGTCGGCGCTCAGATTTTGCAGATAGGTTTCCACTACGGGCGTGCGAGTCGCCAGCGCCTTCATCAGGCCGTGTTCGCGGTCGATGAAGCGATCCACAACCTGATCCATGGTCGTGGGCTGAGGTAAAGCGGATGGAGTTGGCACCGGGGCCGTGTTGGTGGCCGATGCAGGCTGCGCGGGTTGCACCGGTTGACCGGCCGCAGTCGCGGCTGGTTGCGCCAACGGTTGCGAATCCGACGATTGTTGAGCGGAGGCGCTCACCGAGACCAGCAGTGCGGCAGTGAACATCCATTTCCAAGTACGCATGACTCTGTTCTCCAATTTCTTTCGAACGATGTTCCGTGTCTTCCTAAACCAAAATTCTTCAAGCCAAAAACTCTTCAAGCTAACTTTTGCAAACAGCAAATATCAGTACGCCAACTGAAACAACACATGGACCACTGCCGTCGAATCGTTTGGCTGCCCCATGCGCAGCGCGGGTTTAAAACGCATCTTGTTGGCGGCGGCAATTGCAGCTTCATCCAAACCGTGACCGAGCCCTCGGACTACACGATTCACGTGCAGCGTTCCGTTGGCGCTGAACATGACTTCCAGGAGAACTTCGCCTTCGAGCTTTAAGCTGCGCGCCTCGTCGGTGTAGACGGGCTGCGGCTTGTAGGTGATTTCCACCGGGATGGTTGCTGGACCGGCATCCGCCTGCGCGAGCTTCGGTCCGCCGTGAACCACTTGTTCCGCTCCAAATCCGCCGGTTGAAACTCCAGCTCCGGAGCTCCGTCCGTCGCCTTTGCCGCCGTTCGCGATGCCGTTGCCGAAGTCGGCGCTGGCTACGGTTCCTTTAATACCTTTCGCGCCGCCCGATCCGTTTCCTTGTCCCGGACCCACAGGCATGTCAAAACCTCCAGCCTGCGCGGCGTAGAGCTTGGCGTTTGGCTTACCCTCGCCCTTCAATCCGTTGGGATCGCCGAAGCCTCCGGTCTGCACCTTCTGCACGGCCACATTCACCGTAGGTGCGACGGAGCTTCCGGAGAAATCTCCGGTATGCAAGAGCTGCGGACGCGCGCCGCCAGCCGCAAGTTTGATCTGCGGAGTGGCGAACTGATTCATCACAACTTTTGGCGCTTCCACCGGTTCGGGCGTGTGAACGCGATGAACTTCATGAGGCACAACTAATTTCGGTTGTTCGAAAACTGGCGCTGGCGGAAGAAGCTTGACTTTTAACTTCAGCGGCTTCGGCTTGATTGGAGCCGGTTCCGGCTTCAATGCTGGCAGCGGAATCAATTCTGTGACGCGATATTGCTTGAGTTGCAGCCTGTCGGGAAATATAACTCCAAGATTTATAAGGAGAAGAAGCGCCACCACCATGAAGGCGTAGCTAGTGGCCAGAGCACGCCTGTCGATCTTGCGTTCCGGCAGAATCCCGAGCTCAAAAGTGCGTTGAGGCATAGCCATGCATTAACTCCAAAGGGGACCCAGCCGAGGGAGTGGACCGGGATTGGAGTTTTCACATTAAGTGAGAAAGGACAGGGGGTAAACGTGCCCACGGCTCTTGACCGAAGGTAACCAATGAAGAGTGGTTACGGGAGGTGGCCTCGAAACGGGCCAGGGGCGCGGGTTATGCCTGGATCTGCCGCTGACGCCGCCAGTGAAACAAGGAAAAAACCGGGACGCCGGCCAGAATTACCAGCAATCCGTAGAAAGAATTCGGCCAGTCCGTGCGAAAGGTGTAGTAAAGAAGAACCGCCGCGACGGCGATGAAAATTGCGGGTACGAATGGGTAGCCAAGTACTCGATAGGGCCGAGTTGCTTCCGGATTGCGCCAGCGGAAGATGAAAACGGTGCTCCCAGCGATCATGTAAAAGAGCCATTCGGCGAAGATGGCGAGCGAAAAGAGCTGGCGAAAGTTTCCTCCCAACAGCAATAGCAGAATCGACAACACCGCTTGCAACAGGATCGCGACGGATGGTGTGTGAAACCGCGGATGCACCTCCGCCAGCGCGGAGAAGAAATATCCATCGCGGGCCACGGCGTAAGGAACGCGGGCGCCGCTCATGATGGTGCCGTTCAGAGTAACCAGCATGGAGATCGCCATGCCCGCCGAAACAATGGCTGCGCCCATGTGCCCGATGATGAGCGCGACGGCATCGGAGGCAGGCCGCGGCGATGCGGCAATCGCATTCGCCGGGAGCACGTATTGCACACCGGCATTCACCAGCACATACAGCACGCCGACTGTAGCGACGCCCGCAATCAGCGCGATGGGAATGTTGCGCTCCGGTTTCTTCACTTCGCCGGCGACCATGTTGAGGTCATTCCATCCGTCATAGGCCCAAAGCGCCGCCACCAATGCGGCCATGAAGCCGGCGATACCACCTTTCGCTCCGGTAAACGTGCCGGTAAAGTTGCTCCAACCGCGTGTGGCTCCAGCGCCGCTGAAGCAGACGGTCACGATCCCCAGAATGATTACCACTTTCAACACGGTGAAAACAAGCTGAAATTCTCCGGCCCTCTTCACGCCAATGTAGTTGAGAACTGAAATAAGAACCGCTGCGTCGATTGCGACCAACTGTCCCCAAGTGACGGCGAAAACATGAGACAAGATGTCCGCGGAGAAAATATTTTCAGAGAAGAAAGAAAAGATCGAGAACGTTCCAAGAATGCGCACCAGCCCGGTTGCGATCGTGGCTACCGACGCGGGCTTCGCGATTACGAACCAAGTCCAGGCATAGAGAAATCCGCCGAGAGGGCCATAGGCGTCGCGAACATAAACATACTCGCCGCCCGCCTGGGGCTTCATCGCGCCGAGTTCGGCATAAGTGAGCGCGCCAAAAAAAGAGAGCAATCCGCCTACCAGCCATACGAGATAGACAAGCTTGGCCGAGCCTACTGCCTGCATCATCTCGGCTGGAACCAGAAAAATTCCGCTGCCGATGATCGTGCCCACCACAACCGCAGACGCGTGGCTTACGCCGAGATCGCGCGAAAGCTCAGGTCGGTCGGGGCGCATGATAGTTGTCTTGCTCGGTTGGGGCATGGTCGAGGTGAGCCAGTATACGTGAGCGATGTCAACTTGGGTCTGCGATTATTCGTGCAACAGCAAGCTGACTACGTATCCCGCTCCAAACGTCACCATCGTCCCAATCATCACCCACCACGTCCACGGAACATGCGTCCATTGCCAGAGGTAGATTTCGATGCCGAAGCCGAACAGCATGCCCACGGCTGCGCCTCGCTGATTTGCGCGCTTGGTGAGAACGCCGAGCAGGAAGACTCCGAGCAATGCACCGTAGGCGATCGATGCCAGTTGCAGGCCGACTTCAATGACCCTCCCGACCTTGTGCAGCGAGAGCACTGCGATTGCAAACAGCAGCAGAGCCCATACAAATGTGGAAAGGCGCGAGAGCCGCATGCGTACGCGTTCGTCGGCTTGCGGACGGAAGCTCACATAAAAATCCATGATGGAGCTTGACGACAAAGCATTGAGAGCGGCGCTGAGGTTTGACATTGCCGCAGCCAGGATCGCGGCGATCAGCAGGCCAGAGATTCCGTGCGGCATCCGGCTAACGATGAAGGTCGGATATATCCGGTCGGGCGTGCCGAAATTCGTCGAGGGCACACGGTAGTAAGCCCACAGCATGATTCCAACGATTAGAAACAAAGCAAATTGAAACAGGATGGCGACACCGCTCGAGAGCAGCGCGGTCACCGACTGCTTCCGGCTGCGGGCCGCCAGCAGACGCTGCACAATAAGCTGGTCTGTGCCGTGGCTCGCCGTCGTCAGAAACGCACCGCCGATCACGCCCGCCCAAAAGGTATAAGGAATCCAAAAGCTCGGAGTAAAGTCGAACACCTGCAGCTTGCCAGCGGCCACTGCGGCTGTGTGGACGGCGCCCCAACCTCCGGGCACAAGATGCAGAATCGTCCACAAGCCGACAAGCGTTCCTCCCACGTAGATCACTGTTTGCACTACATCGGTCCAGATCACAGCCGCGAGGCCGCCCTCGAATGTATAGATGAGCGTCAATACAGTGATGATGGCGATGGATGCGATCTGACCGGTTCCCAGCGCAATCGAGACGACAATCGACACGGCATAAACGCGCACGCCTTCCGCCGCTGTGCGGGTCAACAAGAAAAGTCCGGCGGTCAGCGAGCGTAACCCGCGTCCAAAGCGGCGTTCAATCAACTCATAAGCGGTGTAGAGATCTCCACGAAAGTAGTGCGGCAGCAGGACAAAGCTGATTACCACCCGGCCCACAACGTATCCCATCACCACCTGCAGAAACGTGAGGTTCGTATCATAGGCGAGTCCAGGGATGCTGATGATGGTGAGTGTGCTGGTTTCAGCGGCTACGATCGAGAGGGCGATTGCCCACCATGGAATGTCTTGTCCCGCAAGAAAGTAGTCGCGCAACGAACGCTGCCGCTTGCGGAAGCGCAATCCGAACAGAGTGATACCCACCAGATAGAGAGCGATGATCGCGAGATCAAGTTTGTCGAGGCCCATGCGTTCAGCGAAAAATACAAGTTCCCTAGACTACTTTGCGCGCGACGGTTTCCTGGGGATCGTAAGGCTCGGAGGAGCACGCTACCAGCCACAGGGGCGCGTCTCCGTCATTGCGCACCGCATGCGATCCACCTGGCGAAACCAAAACCAGCACTGCGCTGCCACCATCAAACTGGCGATGTTGTGCAGTGGTGTCCTCGCCCTCATCCCAGTGCAAAGACCAGCTTGAGCCGGGCAGCACGACGATCGCTTCGCGGCGCCGCAAGTGATAGTGATTGCCGCGCACGGCGCCCGAAGCCGTGGAGGCGAGATGTATATCTGCGATGCGGCCGACGAAATCGAGTGCTTCGCGCGGGGCGGTGAAGCTGAAGCCACGAGCGTCGCCAAAATTGCCCAGTACCGAAACTTGAATTTTCATGTGGATCGCCTTCAATTATGGAGGCAATCCTCAGGCTGCGCGAGTGAGGGTTTATGGACGTTCTGTGGTAGAACAGACCCGTGGCATACTTCCTCGGCATCGATGGCGGCGGCAGCAAGACAACCTGTGTTGTGGGGGACGAGGTCTCTCTGTTGGCCCGGGTCACGACCGGACCCAGCAACATCAACCGCGTGGGCGAAACTCGCGCTCGCGAATCGTTGCACGGAGCCATTCAACAAGCGTGTAAAGCGACAGGCATCGATCCGCGGCAGGTGCAGCGTGCGTGCGTGGGAGTTGCCGGCGTTGGTAATGAGGAGACTGCAACCGCCGTTCGGAAGTTGGTTGCGGAAATTATGCCGGTGGAAATTGAAGTCGTGGGTGACATGCAAATCGCTCTGGAAGCGGCTTTCGGCGGAGGGCCGGGTGTGATCGTGATCGCTGGGACTGGCTCGATTGCCTACGGGCGCGATGCGCAGGGAAGAACCGCTCGTGCTGGAGGCTGGGGATTTGCTGTGTCCGATGAAGGTTCCGCGCATTGGATTGGCCGGAGCGCAGTCGCCAACCTGTTGCGCGCAATCGACCAAGAAGAAAAGGTGGCAGCCGGGACGCCACTCTTCCTCGAACTGCGAGCAGTCTGGAACTCTCATTCGGTCGATGAGTTGGTGCGGTCCGCAAATTCCGGGGCCGACTTTGCATCTCTCTTCCCGGCTGTCCTAGCTGCCGCCGACGCTGGGGATGCAGTGGCCAAGCGCGTTCTCGCTCAAGCCGCAGTGGAGCTCGCGCGACTCGCGGGAATTGTCATGCACCGGCTCTTCGACAGCGGCGACACGAGCCGGGTCTCGCTCGCAATGGTCGGTGGGGTATTCCGTCATGCGAAAGCAGTACGCGAGGCCTTTCAAAAAGAGATCTGCATGGCGAATCTCAAAGCACACCTCAATCCTGAAGTCGTCGAACCGGTCCACGGCGCGCTGCAGCGCGCGCGTGAGGCTGACCGTGAATGCCTAGGGGAGGGGAATGAGCTCAAGTAACGCGTCGCGGATATTTCATTTTGAATTCGTAAGACGCCAGCTATAATGGGCTCGAATGAGGAGGATTCTATGTTCATCCCCCGCTTTCTCGCTCTGCCTCTGGTACTTTCGCTAGGCGTTGGACCCCTTGCAGCGCAGTCGATGCTGGACAACCACGAGCAGCCTAATGTCCCGCCTCAGGGTGCACCGCCAGGTCTTCGTATCGGGCCGCTCCAGGATTTTCACTTGCACGGCACTAGCCCAGCGCCGGAGATTTATCAAGATGCGCCGGCCCTGGGAACCTACCGGAAAATCCTTCCCCGTGATCAGAGTGAGGTCACCTGCTATTCGATCCGGGGCTATCGTGTAACTCGCGACGATCCTAAGTCGGATTCAACTAGGCCTTCGGGATACTCCACATGCCAGCCTTCGGATCGGTTTGAGGTGAAAGACGCCGGGGAGCAGCAGATTCTTCCGCGTTGAGGGCAAGTTAGCGAAGCTTGAAACTTTCTCCGCTGCACTTGATGTAATCAGCGACCGCCGCCGACTTCCAGGATTGCGCCGGTGGTGTAAGAAGCCGCAGGAGAAAGCAGCCAAAGTACGGCCTCGGCGACTTCAATCGGCGTGCCAGGTCTTTGCATTGGAATCGTTCCCGCAAGCCGATCGAGCCGGTCGGGCATGCCGTTGGCGGCGTGCAGTCCGGTTTCAATCAGGCCCGGAGCGACGGCGTTTACACGGATTCCTTCGGTGGCGACTTCACGCGCCAAGCCGATTGTGAAGCTATCGATTGCTCCCTTCGATGCGGCGTAGTGTACCCACTCTCCAGCCGATCCCGTATGTGCCGCGCGCGACGAAATGTTCACGATCGTGCCGCCGCTTCCGCCGTGACGAGTTGACATGCGCCGCACGGCCTCGCGCGCGCACAAGATTGCTCCCGTGACGTTGACCGCCATGACATGTGCAAGAACCTCCGCGGTTACCGATTCCACTCGCGAAAACCCACCGGTAATGGCGGCGTTGTTGACCAAAGCTTTAATTGGTCCTAACGCTTCCTCCGCTGTCTCAAATAGCCGGACAATGTTTCCTTTGCGGGAAATGTCGGCTTGAATCGCGTGAGCACGCCCGCCGCCCGCAGAAATGATTTGTTCGACCACGGCGTTTGCTTCGCGATCGCCGGTTGAGAAATTAACGGCGACAGCGTAGCCACGCTCGCCCGCCAACTGGGCGATGGCAGCGCCAATTCCTCGACTCGCTCCAGTCACGATCAGCGTGCCGCGTTCTTCGACGTTCGTCATATGTTTTCCGCGAAGATTTTGATCTGCTAGGTGAACGTTGAGACGGCAAAGCAGCAGACAATCTATGACCCTGCTTTTACTTCTTCCCGCTTGCCTTGCATCAGTTCAACGATTGCCTCATACAACCGCTTGCGAGTTTCGTGGCGTTCGTAAGCGCGCGTAATGTAGCGCACTCGCACTTCCACGCCGGAGCCGGTCGGCCGCAGGCTGATTGCGGGGGTCGCCGAGAACGCCTGCACGTGATACCGCGTGGTCGTGTGCTGCCATTCTTCCTCGGCTGCGTGGGCGTTCGCTTCCGTATCTTTGGCCACCAGCTTTTGCAAACCATCGACCACCGCGTAGGGATCTTTATCCGCCGGAATCGTGAGTTGCAATTCGTCCCACATCCATTGACCCGAAGTCGAGAAATTGAAGTAGTGGCCTTCGATCGCGAAGCTGTTCACAAACGAAACCCTGCGCCCTGTTGGATGGCCGGAGTCTGTCCAGTTCCCGGTCTCGAGCAAAACCGTTTTTAGGAGCCCGATCTCAATCACTTCTCCGCCCACGCCTTCAATTTCTACCCAATCGCCCACGCGAATGCCGTTGCGGCCCATCAGCAGAAACCAGCCGAAGAAAGCCATGATCACATCTTTGCCGGCCACCGTAAGCCCCGCGCCGGCAAGACCAAGAATCGTAGTGGTCTGGCTGGGCATGCCGAATACGATGAACACAATCACAATCGCGCCCAGCACCTGCGCGGCGAACTTCACCACCGACCGCAGAGTGGCGATGCGTTTATTTTCTGCGGTGATGTTGCCGAACAGACGATCAATCAGCAGATGGGAAAGATAAACGAAGACTGCAACCACCAGAATCCAAAGCAGACCCTCCAGCAGGTGATGCTGCGCGGCGCGCTTTCGAATCTCGACCAACCCAATCCAGCTGGCATAAATGTCGCTCAGGTCTTTTTCATCCTGGATTCGCCGGCCCAAGTCAGCCAGGTTTTTCTGATCGCGGCTGTACTGCTTGAGTGACGTGAGCGCCGCTTGCGCACCTGAAGTCGATTCCTCACGGCTGGCAGATTTCGTCGTCCGGGAAAAGCTTTTGGCCTGTTGCCGGGCTGCTTCCCGGTTTTCTTTCTCGTGCTCTACCTCCGCGGCCGACGAATCGTGACGCTGGCTGAGGCGCTCTACCTTGGTTGTCGTTTCCTGGCGCGCATCTTCGAGCTTGGCTTGCTTTTCGCGCAGCGCTTTCCAGGCGCGGAAGACCGGCAGCATAATGTGCGCCTGGTAGTCTTGCTCGTAGGGATTTGCCGAGGAACCCGGTTGGGCGGTGTTGTGATCGCTGGCATCGTGCTCCGCTTTCAGCCGTTTGAGTTTCGACTGCGGGTCACCTCCGGCTTGTTCCAGGAGTTCCGATGCATCGTCAAACTCGTCCTGATCGAGATCTGCCTGCGCTTTGGCTACGTCGATCTGGTCCTGCAAGTTGTCTTTTTGCGATTCGGGTGCGGCGGCCAGCCTTCGCGTCACCTGCGCGATGCTCTCCTGATCCTCTTTCAGAGCTAGTTCTGCCTTGTTTTTTCTTTCGGCAATTTTCTGCACCTCGGGGCTGAGCTTTGGAGGATTCTCTTCGGCCGTGCGCAATGCATCGAAAAAAGCCAGGTCCACTTCATGGTCGGCGACTTTTTCAGCTCGGTGGGCTAAGGCTAGTTCCTCGTTTGTGACCGCAGCTGCTGCCATGCGCCGTGCGGTTTGCAGAGGACGCTGATCCACCAGCGAATGCGGCGCTGACGCCACGCCGCGCGCGAGAGGTTTGGCCGCCTTACCCGAATCCCCATTCTCTGCTGGAGGCGCTTGCTCTCGCGTGCGCAGCAGGCCCACGACGACGAGAGCCATCAGCAAGAATAGGATAATCGCGGTGATCGAACGCCGAAGTTTCATGGCAGCGGATTAACGAACAACCACTGTAGCAAAAACAATTCATCCCGACGATGGCCGGGTATTCAGGATTTAGAGTTTCGCGCGGCCGGCGAGCCACTCCAGCGTAGAATGATCGCTGCTCAGGAGGCTGCATGAAAGCGTTTTTCTTCACTCTGGTCGCCACCATGCTAGTTGCCACCGTCGTATTTTCAAATGGTCATCCTTACGCTTCAGCGTCCGAGAAAGCCAATGCCGACACGTTGCGCCAGCTTGAGGCGGAGTTTATGAAGGCTGCGGCCGAGCATGGCTCGCAGGGATATCTTTCCTACTATGCCGACGATGCCGTCGAGGTGCCGAACGGAGCACCCATCATCCATGGAAAAGTGAATATCGCCAAGGGCATGGGCTTCCTCGATCAAAAAGACAATCACCTGACCTGGGCGCCGGTTGGCGCGGACATTTCAGCCTCCGGTGATTTGGGTTACACCTATGGCACCTTCGAATTTCGTTCGAAGGACAAAGACGGGAAGACAGTGGTCGATCACGGCAAGTACACCAGCATCTGGAAAAAGCAGAAAGATGGCAGCTGGAAAGTCGTGCTCGATATGGGGAACGCGAGTCCGGTGCAATAGGGAAGGCTCTTAATCGCAAGGATTGCTACGCTAGGTCGCGAGGGCCGGCTTCATATCTGTTTTGGAGTGACATGACCTAGAAACGGCCATTGCCTCAAAACCAGCTTAAAAGGGCGGCCTGCGCGCAGGCCGCCTTTGTAGACTTTAGAATCTAGCGGTTTTGGGGCTACTGTGATGGAGGACACCCGTTCTTTTCGCATTCTTCTAAGTATTCTGCGCATTCGCCATCACAAGATTTGTTGCCGTGACATTGAGTTACACATGCTTGATATGCCTCCAGGCAGCAATTGGTGGCTAGTGCCTGAGGTGGGGTTCTCAGGTACATAAGAGCTCCGGCCAAGGTTAATAGCAGCAGCAGCTTCTTTGTCAGTTTGTTTTGTGCAATTGCTTTCATTGTCTTCCTCCTCGTTCCAGGCCGTATTCCGGCCGGGATCTTATGCCTGTCCGCCCGCGAATCACTGCAGGCTGGCGATTACCTGTTTCTCTTGCTGAGATTCAAGCTTGCCGACCCAAGCCTTGTTTATGGTTCCAGTCTTATCGACGATCAGGAGTGTGGGAGTTGCCTTCGCCTTAACGGAGTCCAACGGGCTTTGGAGAATATTCTGAACGTCTACGCCCAATCCATTAAGGTATGATCGGCTTTCTGGCAAAGCCTGAGGCAGAACGGCAATAATCTGGATTCCGCGCTGCTCGGCATCAGGAACTAGCTCTTTGTAAAATGGAGCGCTTTGACTGCAGAAGGGGCATTTCGTGCTAAGCGCGAGAACCAGGTTGCGATCCGATTTTGACCAATCCACTCCAGCTAGTGAAACCTTGGTCCCAATTTCAGGACTCGTAATTCTGGCATTAGTACGAGCACTCCAGAATCGCTGTGCGGCTAAGGCAGCTACCATGAGGAAGGCGCATAATATTGCGACGTTGACTGCAACCTCAAGCCGTTTCATTGAGGTGTTCATAGAAAATCCTGAGTAACCGGTGAACGCTAGGACCGTTTTACTACTCGTAAGGCAACTTATACCGGAGAGGTGAAAATGTCAATCCCAAGTGTAATGTTAGTGTGTAAGTCGGAGTAACTAGGACTAATTTGGACTTACTTGCGAAAGTGAGAAGCTATAGCATTGGCCTGACTGCGAGTTACAACCGCCGACAATGCCGCCGGATCTGCCTGCTTTACCGCTTGCAGACTTCCGAAGTGCTCCAGAAGACGTCTCGTAGTACTTTCTCCCACGCCAGGAATCTCCAGCAATTCCGTTGAGCGGTCCCGCATCTGGCGGCGCTTGCGGTGGAAGGTCACGGCAAAGCGGTGGGCTTCATCGCGAATGAGTTGAATAAGGTGGAGCACCGGCGAATGATGATCGAGCGCAAGCGGATCTTTTTCCTGCCCATAGACGTAAAGAATTTCCTCGCGCTTGGCGATGGCCGCCAGCGGCTGGTTGATGATCTCCAGCGCTTCCAGGGCCTCGGCAGCAGCGTGCAATTGGCCGAGCCCGCCATCGATCAGCACCAGACTCGGCATGGGCTTTTCTTCCTGCTGCAGGCGCTTGTAGCGGCGCGTCACCACCTCTTGCATGGACGCGAAATCGTCGACACCTTCGACCGTACGAATGATGAATTTGCGGTAGTCGGATTTCTTCATTCTGCCGTCCTCCCACACCACCATCGAAGCTACAGTCTCCGCGCCTTGTATGTGCGAGATGTCGAAGCATTCGATGCGTTTGGGTAGTTCGGGCAGGCCGACAGCTTCCTGAAGCTCTTCCTGAATTTTCTTGGCGTTGGGTTTGAGCACGCGAAAACGCTGATCGTAGGACTGCTTGGCGTTGGTGCCGGCGAGATCGATGAGGGCGCGCTTATCGCCGCGCCGGGGAACCAGAATGTGTACGCGCGCCCCGTGGGCTTTCTCCGCAAGCTGGTCGGAGAGCAAATCCGCCAGCGTTTCGCAATCCTCGAAGTCGACCGGGACGTACAGATTGCGCGGAACGTAGGGCTGGCCGATATAGATTTGTTTCAGCAGGGCCGAGAAGAATTCACCGGGATTAAAACGGTCGGAGTATTCCGAGCCATGTGGGGACAGTCGCCCCCGGCTGTCCGTGTCGAGCGAAGCTTGACTCGATTTCTTTTCCGCGTCCCAGTCGCTTCCAGCAAAATGCGCTGGCGAGCTCTGCTCGCCTGGACAGCCGGGGGCGGCTGTCCCCACATGTTCCATCTCTTCCCCCGAATCAGAGGCGAACTCCGGCAAATCTTCCCAGAAGAATTCACGGCGATCGACTACACGGCCGCGGCGCATGTGAAACAAGTTGACCGCGAGCATGCCGTTCTCGTAGTGGTAGCCGAAGGCGTCGGCGTCATCACCCTCGGCGGCGGCGATGCGTTGGCGCTCCTGCAACTGCTCGACGGTTGAAATTAAATCGCGATAGCGTGCGGCGCGCTCGTACTCCTGCGCGGCGGCGGCTTGCTCCATCCGCTGGTGCAGCGACCGGCTCAAGTCTGTGGGACGGCCTTCGAGAAACAGCTTCACATCCCGCACCGCTTCCTGATAAGCCTCAGGCGTGGTCAGTTCTTTCACGCACGGGCCCAAACAACGCTTGATGTAGTACTGCAGACAAGGGCGCGGATGAAAACGCGTGAGATCGACTTTGCAGGAGGGAATCAGGAAATTTCGATGAATCAGATCGACGATGCGGTACGCCAGATTGGCCGGGAAGTACGGGCCGTAGTAGGCGCTGCCGTCCTTGCGCAGGCGGCGGGTGACGTAGACGCGCGGCGTGCGCTCTCCCAAAGTCAGTTTTACGTAAGGGTAAGTCTTATCGTCGCGCAGCAGGATGTTGAAGCGCGGTTTGCGCTCCTTGATGAGATTGTTTTCGAGCGCGAGCGCTTCTTTGTTGTTGGCGACCACGATGTAATCGACATCGACTGCCTCGCGCACCAGCGTGCCGGTCTTCGAATCCTCCCAGCGGCCTTCGTGAAAGTAGCTGGCCACGCGGCTGCGAAGATTCTTCGCCTTACCCACATAGATGACCTCGCCCTCGGCATTCTTATAGAGGTACACGCCGGGCTCGGTGGGGATGGTGCGGATTTTCTGGAGTAGATCCATCGCGCGTGGCGTTGCTGTGAATTTTACTGGTGTTGCTTTTTATTTTATTAGATGACGGGACTTGGCTTGGGCAGGGATGTCGAAAAGAACGCTTCGAACGAATGCCAAAGCTACCAAAAACAACACGTAAAGACTATTCCGTTCTACGGATAGCCTTTGACACCGACCGTATAAAATTTCCCCTATCCATGTGGCCTTTGCCTGACACCGTCCGTATACGAGGTAGGTTCCTCATCCAACTTTCTATTGCAAGCCATTGAAAACGTATATACTTAGTATAGTCGCGCGGCTGGCGGACATTGGCACGTCCCGTGCAAAAGTGAGATACGTATTCGTAAGCTGTACCGCTTTTCAGGGCCCGGTAGGAGACCGCAGAATTTAGCGCACGGCATAGCTGATAGCGCAGAGACAAGGAACAAGGAGCCTCACCCAATATGACCCGCACTTCGTTAACAATTTTATTGGCAGCCTCGATGGCCGCCACCTTCGGTTGCACCAACAAGAACTACGTAAAGCAGCAGACCACGCCGCTGATCAATAAAACCAACGAACTCGACGACATGACGGCCAAGAACAGTAAAGACATCAAGGATGTCGATGCCCGGGCACAAGCCGGCATTCAGGCTGTAAATGCCAAGACCGCGGAAGTGGAACAGAAGGCGCAGACGGCGAATCAGAATGCCACCTCGGCGCAACAAGTGGCGGACGCGGCCAACAACCGAGTGGGCGTCCTGACCAACACCGTGGCAAATCTGGATAACTATCGCCCGGTTGCCGAAACGTCGGTGAAGTTCGGCTTCAACAAAGACAATTTGACGGCAAAGTCGAAGGACGCACTCGACCAGTTGGCTGGAACGATTTCGAGCACCAAGGGCTACATCATTACGCTGGAAGGCGGGACGGATTCCGTCGGTTCGCCCGACTATAACTATGACCTCAGCCAGCGACGCGCCAACTCGGTGATCCAGTATCTGGCATCGAAATATAACGTGCCGGCTCACAAGATTTACGTGATCGGGCTGGGTAAGGACAAGCCGCTGGAGACGAACAAGACGCGGGAAGGCCGCGCCGACAATCGCCGGGTGGATGTTCGATTGATGACGAACACCCTGGGCGACACGAACCAGCCGGCGGCACAGCCGACCACGACTGGACAGAATAATCCGTCGTCGATGTAGTCTGTCGATGCAACGAAGTCCAACGAGTTTATCCTCCTCCCCGGAGGACTTCGCCAACAGGCCGCTCAAAAGCCTCCCCCTGAGCGGCCTGTATTTTTTCATATACCGAATCGCAGAGATTCAAGATTGCAGCCCTTGGTTCGCGGTGAGCTTGGCTCATACAAAAAGGCCAGCCCCGCCGAAGCGGGGCTGCGCGTCGAACAAGGAAACTGTATACGAGGCTAGGGTGCGACGAAGTGAAAATCCGTTTGCAGGATGACTCCTCCGCTGCTGTTTACCGCTCTCCAGCGAACCCAAACGGGGTCGCCGGTTGTGGGGCTGGGAGAAAGCAACAAGGTTTTGGTCAACACATTTCCTACGTTGATCGGAGCGTGATAGTCGGAGCCGCCCTGGGTTGAGCCGATCTCCAATGCGTACGAGGCGGCGCCGGAATCTGTGTACCAGGTCAGCGTCGCTGAACTGTCGCTCTGGATTTGGGCACCGGGGGCCGGAGAGTAGATGCCGGGCTGATTAGGGTTAAGAAAGAGCGCGAACGCGTTCTGGTAGTCGTTTTGATACGGACTGGGCGCTGGGTGGTTGGTGCTCGTGCAATTGCTAGTGTCAGGGTAGGTGTTGCTGGCGGGCAAAACGGTGTAGAGAATGTCGCAGGTGCGGATCTCGAGGTTGTTCGCGCCGTGTGCCGCAGCCGTTGGAATCAGACCGGGGAAATTGGCCCACGTGGTTCCGTTTGACCAATATTCATCGGAAAGCGATCCCACCACTACTTGTGGGTCCGAGGTATTGTTTCCCGGCGTTGAGAGTTGTAGAGGCTGTAGGGAGCAGATGGGATATTTCCCGTTACCCATCGTGGTTCCGCAGTACTTCTGAAAGTTGTAGCACCAATCCCCGCTGATGAGATTCGCCGTCGACGATGGGTTGCTGCAACCGTAGTTTTCGATATTGGTCACATCGCTCACCTGAAGTCCATTGGTTCCGATACCCAGATTGTTCTGGTTGGCGTACATGGCCTCCTGGTCGGCATAGTCGGGAATGCCGTCGAAGGCATTCATATCGGCCAGCAAGGTAAGGGGGGCGCTGTCTCCGTTGTTTTCCTTCTGGAATTGCGACATGCTGTTTATGTAGGAGAGAAAGACGATAGATGCGCCTGACGGCGGCCCGTTGTTTGGCGGGTTCCTGAAGTACGGCCACGGTATGTTCGCGGTGAGGGGGCTGCTCTCGCCGCCCTCTGAGAGTCCGAAACGAATGTAGCCAAGGTTCGCGACGTTATTTGGATTCGTCTGGTAATGACTAATTACGTGCTGTATGAAATTCATGTACGCAGTCGCCATGGGTGTTTCGTAAGAGACAGGAAAGCCGGTCTCAAGATCTGTGAAAGTAGAACTTCCAGGCAGAGTATTGACATTGAAGCAGTTTGCAGTGTTGCCGTCCTGACTGAGTATGACTCCATTCCCCGGATAACCGGAACCGGCGCCATTGGGTGGAGTGAAGCAGGCATCCTGCGGAGGGGCGTTGTTGCTGCTTATGTATGTCCAAACGCAGGTGTTGTCTGTGTAGGGCGAATCGGCGGGTACGAATCCGGGCTTTTTCGTTTTGCTAGTGGTGCAGGTCCCCACAAACTCGTTGCTGCTACTCCAAGGCTGCGCGGTTTCCTGCCAGTAACCACTGCCGGTCACGAAAATGTAGTTTCCCGGAAGCACCGGCTCATCTTCCTGCCATGTCAAGACGACACCGCTACCCAGGCCGGCGCACCCACTGGTGGCAAGATTATTCGCCCAAGCCTGACTGAAAACATAGGCTGGGGTGGAGTTGTTGTCACCACCTTCCGTCACTGGCATGACGATCAGATTGACCATCTTGCCCCCGCTCGTGTAGTTGGAGAGAGCAGCATCGAAGCTGCTCCAGTTGCTGGCGCTGATATTGGGGCAACCCGATGCCTTTGTTCCGGTGTCAATCGCATTCCAGAGTAGGTTGACAGTGGCTCCCGTCATGTAAGGACTGGTTAAAGCGTAGGAGTCATAGTCCGACCAATTCTGCTGCGTAGAGGTTGGAGTGTCGGGGGCAGAATTGATATGGAGGGATAGATTGTTTTGCGCAAAGCTGACCATTGATAGCGCCAGAAGCAGAATACCTAGGCTGGTAACAGAGCGTAAGCATACCGGTAGCGAAAAAAGAAATCTTTTCATAAATGATCTCCTGGAAGACTGGTTGAGGTTCACTGTGAGTCCCGTACAGCTGGAAGACGAGCAGGCGGCATTGAGTGGCCGGATTCTAGGTGGGCGTATTGTGGAAAAAAGCCATACGGCAGTTTCTGTTACAAAATCCGAACAACCTAGCTTCATCAATGCCTTGCCGAAGGTAAAATAGAAACATGAGTGGAAAGCTGTTCGTGCTTGTTCTGATAGCTGCGGTGATACCAGCCAGCGCGCAGCAGGGAAGTAGTACGGGTTCCGACGCGGCTCAGTCCGGCACACCGCAATCGAATTCTTCCGGACAAAATGCCAACTCGAAGCCCGCATCTCCAAACTCGACGCAGTCTGACTCCGCCCCAAATACCACTCAGCCTCCTGCCGACGGACTCTCGCGTGATCTAACATTCCCGGGCGACAAACCGGACGCGTCTTCTCCAACTCCAGCGAAACCCAAGGGGCCGAATCTGACGCCTCCGCGCTCGGACCGAGTGCAGGCCGATGACCTAGGAAATGGCAGCGGCGAAAGCTCGAGCAAAGATACGCAAATCGATCTGGACGCTCCCGCGGACGACGCCAAGGTGCATCCGCAGAGTTCGGCAGCGGTCGGCGAGGCTGAAGTCGCGAGCGGTGGAATCACGGAGTTTCACACCTGGGATCCGCACAAAGCGGCGAAGAGCGTGGAAGTTGGCGACTTTTACTTCAAGCGCAAGAACTACCGCGCAGCCGAGGATCGATACCGCGAAGCTCTGCGATACAAAGACAACGACGCCATTGCGACCATCCGGCTGGCGGTGAGCATGGAAAAGCTAGGCGAATTAGACGACGCCCGCGCCGAGTACGAGAGCTACTTGAGGATTCTGCCCCACGGACCGCAAGCCGGCGAGGCGCAGAAGGCCATCGAGCGGCTGAAGGGAACGAAGGCGCGGAGCGCGGAAACGAAATAGCCCCGCAGTCTTTGCAATCCTAAGCGATCGTCGATTCGCCGCTCGTCCGCAAGAAATCTACGTCTCCGTTTTGCTTCTCCGTTTATTTTTCCACCCTAAGGAATTCGCCGGTCGAAGCATTCACTGCAACCGTCAGCTTTGCAGTTTCGCGGGTGTTTCCATAAATAACGTGCCAGATCAGTTCGTTGGTGTTGTGGTTCCAATCGCACACATAGATCACGGGCGTGGAGGGATCCTTTTCCAGAATTTTGTCGCCGCCATGTTTTTGTGCGACGGTAAAGGCCTGGTCGGAGTCGATCTTCAGAAAGGCAACGTCAAAAATCTGCGTGGAGGCGTTGCTGGGATTGTAAGTATCTTCGTTGCCGGGAGAGATGCCTCGCGAAGGAGCATCCGCAGCGTTGCTGCCAGACCAGAAGAACGGCTTCACGCCGTGTTGGGTTGCCGAGGCGAAACTGGAGCGCCAGATCGCCGCTTTGCCGTCGAGTCCATTGCCGTCGGGCGAAGGGATTGATTCGATGCGAAACGGCTTTACGTCCGCAGCGTAATTTCGCGCGGCGATGAAAACCTTATAAAAGGCGGCGCGTCCCGTCATCAACTCAGGAGCCTTAGGCTCCGGCTTGGCCTCGGGCGGCTTCGGCGCGTTCGATTGGCAGCCCACAATCAAGGCAAGAAATAAGAGCACTCCCGTAAGAACGGCTGCTCTTGAAGCACGCAGAGTGCTGCAGTTTGCGATAACAGCAATGCCAACGGCGGTCCGTGCCTGGACAGAGTCCCGCATATTCATCATGACCTTTCTGTTATAACTGGGGGCGGTTTGATTGCCGCGCAACATTCTACCTGAAGCACACAGAAATTCGAGCGGAGTTGTCGATGGATCGCAACGCAAATCACAGCCTTGATCCTCGCCTCGAGAATCTGCGGGACGATTTACTGTCAGCCATCGAAGGCATGTCGGACCAGCAAATGAGCTGGCATCCCAAGGACAAGTGGTGCGCGGCGGAGGTGCTGGAACATCTCTATCTCACTTACACGGGAACGATCAAGGGCTTCGAGAAAGTGATGCAAGGGGTTAAACCGCTGGCAACCCCCTCCTCCATAAAACATCGCGTGCGGCGCTTGGTGGTGCTGGGTTTTAACTATCTCCCCACAGGAAGAAAATCTCCGCCAACCGCCCTTCCCAAGGGTTTGCCCATGGAAAAAGTGCGAAGCGAATTTGTCATGAAGATCGCGGCTATGGACAAGATCATCTCGCAGTGCGAAGACCGTTTTGGACGAGACGCGAAACTACTCGACCACCCTATTCTCGGCCCGCTCACTGGCGCTGAGTGGAAGAAGTTTCACGTAATTCACGGACGGCACCATGAAAAGCAACTCCGGCGACTAAAGCAAGCGAAAGCCGTGTAAGCATAATCTTCTCATCCGCCACAGTATGGGCGGGCGGATGTTTTTATCGCAAGCCAGCTACTCTCGCATGGCCGCGGGAACTCCGTCTTTGCGAGCTTCTTCCTGCATGTCTTCAAGCTTCTGTTTGGCCTCTTCGAGAGCCTTCTGCTTGTCGGCGATCTTCTGCTTGTAGTCGGCTTCCTGCTTATCCCACTGAGCCGAGTTGCGCAGGCGGTTGCCTACGTCGGCATACATCTCCGCGGCGCGAAGCTGATATTCGCGCTGCAGCACGTCGAGTTCCCGCGTGGCCAGGTCAATTGAATCTTTCTGGGCGACAAGTTTTTCCTGCCACATCTTCCAGGCAGCCTGCTTCTTTGCCTGATCGTCTTCGGGTTTGGCCGCCCCCGCGTCCTTGTTGTCGGCCGTTGCTTTATCGGCCGGGGCGGCCGCCGAGTTGTCGCTGGCATCGGCGGTGACCGGCGTTCCCACGACAGAGAGCTTGTCATCCTTGGGAAGGTTGTCGTTATCAAAAACCTTGGCTTTGGTCTTCGCAGCCGTGTCCTTGGCGGGATCCTTGCGAACCGTGCGAGCATAGTCGCCGAGCGAGGATTGATCCTGCGGAGCCGCGTTTTGTGCAGGTGCATTAGACCTTAGGAATCCAATCGACAGTACAAACAGGAAAGCGATACGTGTGCTGCGTTTCATGGCTTTATCCTTTAGCTTCGAGCGTAAGCCGATCCGCTATGCGATTCGGCATTCAATCCTCTGTATCACTCACTTCCTACTTCTACAAAACTTTACTTGCCGCCTGGGCACGAGTGGCCAGAACGGCACACTTTTCTGCGAGAAATCCTCCGATATGGCGATCCAGACGCGTGGCCTCGCTAACGATGTCATCCGCCAATTGTGGTGCGAGGCCGGGATCTTCGTTCGCGGCTAACTGCTGCGCATATCCGGCGATCGTAGTCAGGGAAGTGCGGAGTTCCAGCGCCATTTCCGCGGAAATCTCACCCTGCAACTCGATCTGGAGCCGGCTACGCTGAAACTCGGTACGGTCGCTGATCAGACATGCCACTCCGAGCAAGCTACCGTCGACGGCAGGCACCGGCGAAACTGTAATTGCGATATAACGCTGTTCTCCGCCAGGGGATGTGTATTCGGTCTCAACCTGGCGGCGTTTGCTGCCCTCGCGCAGCACGGCGTGAATCTCATCGCCGATTCGTCCGGGTGGATCTGACAATCCATCGGCATATACCGCAGTCGAACCTGGCGAGCAGATGGCGGCACTACGAAAAATATCGTCTGCGCTCATGCCCGAGGGAGAATGGAAGCCGAGAATTTCTTTGGCGGCAGGATTGGCTTGTCGCACCAATCCGCTGGCGTCGAATACGAGGACGCCGGAGGATAGATTCGACAGCACCGCCTGGCTGAAGTTTTCCGTGGTGCGGGCGCGCCGCTGCTCAGCCAGATTCTGCACCTGCAGTTCGTGCTTCTGCTGCTTTAACTGCTGAATGACGGTGTTGTAGAGATGAAGTGGCAGCTTCTCCAGTGTGGGAACCGGAGCGGAATCGAAGTCAGCTTCAACAGCCAGGTTGCGTCGCAAGCGGCGGATCATCCAGATTGCAAATACGAATGCCATACCCGCCGCAACCAACAGCATGGCAGAGTTCGACAATATCGGATTAGTGAGAAGCTTGATCACCAGAGCCTCCCATACCAACCCAGAAAGCGGTTGCCCACGAAAAGCGCGAGCAGCGCCATGCTACCCAGAAAAACGCCGAACGGCATCTGGTAATGGCGGTAAACCATTTGAGCGGATTGCCATCCGCGCTGGCGCGCCGAACGTAGATCAGCGAAGCGGCGCATGAAGCGGCGAGTGCGCTTGATCCACACCATCAGCACGGTGCTCAGGCCAAAAAGAGAGCCTGCCAGAGAAGCGGCGAAGATCGTGAAAATGGTGAGCTTCATGCCAAGAAAAGCGCCGACCATCGCCATCAGCTTTACGTCGCCGAACCCCATCCCTTCCGCTCCACGCCAACGCAAATAAACTGCGCCCGCGCCATAGATGAAAGACGCCCCCAAAGCCGCACCCAGCAGGGAATCCAGCAAAGACAGCAAGGGGGCGGAGATGCCGACGCTGAACGGAAGATTCACCATTCCGGGCACAAACTGCGAAGCGAGATCATGCACCGGAACCAAGAGACTGAAGACCAGGCCGAAAACGATGCCGGGTAGAGTCAGTTTGTCAGGCAGCAGCTTGGTTTCGGCATCGGTAAAGATAAGGCCGAGCAAGAGAAAACCAAACACGCAATATTTCAGAGTCGCGAGCGTGAGTCCAGCGTAGGCATAACAGCCTAGAAAAAGCACACCCGTCAGCACTTCGATGAACAGGTATCGCACAGAAATTGTGGCTTTACAGTGCCGGCACCGTCCGCGAAGAATCAGCCAACTGAGAACCGGAAGATTATCGTAGAAGGCGATCGGCCGCTTACAGTGAGGGCACGCCGAACGAGGAGTCACCACCGACATCCCCAAGGGCAGGCGGTAGATACACACGTTCAGGAAGCTGCCGAAGGCCAGCCCCAGGAAGAAAATCGCCGATGCGTAAAATGGGTCCACTGAGTTTTAAGGCGTTTTCGCGGAAAGGCAAATGCACGTGCTGCGCCCGCCTCCGAAGAACGCAACTGTTTCTGATACTTGTGAAGATTATAAGTGCGGCGGGTAGGGAGCACTAAGGTACTGAAGTCACTGTCCGACCGGCCAAGGGTCAGCACGCGGTTGCAAATCAAGAACTTATCGATGCGGGCAGGAGAGACTACTCTCTCAGGGATAGGCGAAAAACAACAGTTCGCCCTTGAGCAGTATCGCGGAGTTGGTGTAAGCGGGAAATTCTCCGCTCCACAGAGTCCAGTTGCGAGGAACCAGGCGCACCTCAGGCGTCGAAGAATCCAGCCAGAGATCGTCAATTTGATAACGTCGAGAGACGGAGTATGCAGAGGCTTCACCAACACTATTGGGCGGCAGCGTGCTCCATTCGAATAGGCTAACCTGCAGACTTTCGGTGAGAGACTCTCGCGGCTCGAGGCAGAAAATCCAATCGTTACGGGCAAGGCCAAGATAATTCTGGGCCCCGGCATCACGGGTTGCGCCTACGACACGTGCGCCATATTGACGGGCGATACGATGCGTCGCATCGCTGGAGTCATGATCCACGATCAAGATTTCGGCGCAGGGAAGAAGCGTTTCGAGCGCCCGCCCCAAGCGTAACGCGTCATTCCTGGTGTGCAGTAGCGCAGTGATTGAAGGCATGCAAGGAGATTACCGTGCAGCCACGAGTGTACGACGAAGCGGCGAATGCAGAAATAGAAATGACGCTGCTCGCTATTGTCTTTGCGCCACCCACCGATGTGTGCCCAATTCACTCGGTCGTAGGCGTTCCGCCCGAAGATCTCGTGAGACGAGGTCCGCGTCCGAAGAGTATTCCGGTTTCCACTTCCACCGGTTTACTGTCGCGCATATATTTTTTAAATCTCCACTGGTTCAAGGCATCGGAGATGGCTTTTGCCTGATCGGGAAATGCGCTCAGAAAATGAATGTGTTTTACCTTACCCTCTTTATCGATGATGATTCGCACCGGAACGGGATTGAACTTGTGCTCCGTAAAGATGGGATCAACGCGCGAGATCAAGTTTTCGTCCCGCGCATAATCCTTGATGCACACGGGGTCGGTGCCCCCGCCGTTGCCGGCTGTCGGTGACACTTCCGCGGGCAGCTTTATTTTGTTGAAATCAAGAACCAAATTTTCCAGCAGCTTAGTGTCACGGCTGCTAAGCACAACCTCCACCGCATGACAGCGAATTTCCGTGGCCAGCACATACCAGTGCAACTCAGCCGCTGGAGACCAATAGGCAAAGAAGGTAAAGGGACGGTCGGCGATCTTGGTGGGCGTCGGCGGCATTTCTACTTTGTAATCTGCCTGCAAATGATTCTTCGAATAATTCACGAGATCAAGGGCGTGATTCGCGGGCAGCGGCGTGAAAAACATGTCCTGCGCCGTCATCAAGATAGTTCCGCGAATAGATCCTTTGAATGTGGAGGCGGGCCGGAGTTGCAGCAGGACATAGAGACCACTATCCGACGGAGGCGGACCTTTGTATTTTTCTTCCCAGTCGGAAGGCAGCGGGTAATTCATTCCAAAATACTGGTTGCTGAAGGTGTTGTGCGTCACACTCCCGCCTTCGGGTACCGGAGTTACGGAGTCGCTTGCGCTCGACCACGCGCCTTTTACCAGGAGGACACCTTCCGGCACCTTATTCAGCGGTTGAACAACATCGGAAAAGTCGCCGCCATTCTTGGGAGCGGCTTGCGTGGCGCTCTGGCTCCAGGCTACTAACGGCAAAGAGATCGCTAGAGAAAATAGCGAACGCAAGAACGCTGAGGCCATAATCCTCCTTGGAACTTAAGCAAAGGTCCGTGGACAGAATTACTCTGCCACGGAATCACCTGGAAAGAACTGGCGAGACACTTTCGTGTCTCGCCAGAATCTGCCCGTACTTTCTTACAGTGAGCGCAGGAAGTCTAAGATTTCCTGCTGCTGCGTAGTGCTCAGGTCCTCGAAAAACTGCTCCTCGACAAAGGTTGCCTCACTGCCATTGCTCGCGTGGTCCTGGATCGCAGTGAGCAGGTTGGTGGTGCGGCCATCGTGCAGCAGGAAGATTCGCTGTCCGAGACCCCACAGAGGAGCGGTGCGGAACTGGTTTCCTCCCGCGCCACCTTGCGAAACGTTATCCGCCAGCCCGTTTCCCATGGCATGGATCTCGATATCCGAATAAGCGGGCACCGAAACTTTGCTCAAAGATGAAGTAACGTTCGACACCTGAGTTGACCCAGGCGACGGATTGTGGCAAGTCGAACATCCGATGGAGGCGAACAAGGAAGCACCAGCCGAGATTGTGCTGGAAGAAACCGTCGACCCATTAAGCACGACCGAGCCGGTTGGTGGCGGCGCGAGTAAGCGCATGAAGTTGGCGAAGGCCGAGACGTCGTCCAGCACTGCCGCGTTTGGCGAAGCCGCCGGGTTCGACGTGTCTTCCGGATAACCGGTCCCACTGAGGTTTAGGCAACCCGGCGTCAGCCCCACACTCCCAGTACCTCCAGAGCCATCTTCCCCGGGCAACGGGCGATCTTGCGGAAATAGCAGATTGCTGATGCCCATCTCCACGTTGTATGCCTCACCGGCAAAAATGTGCAGCGACTTATTCTGTGCTTTCCAGCCGAAGCGGCTGATCGTGCCGTCGTTGCCGTTGTGATTGAACGTACCGGAAATGCCGAGGTTGTTATTCAGATTTTTCACCTGATTGTTCAACAGCGTGGAATCGTCCAAATTCTCGATGAGGCCCGCGCCAAATGTGGGCGTCGGAATCCGGAAGATGATGTTGTTTTCTGCGACAGCGGTCGCAAAACTGGGCTGGGGCAGCAGGGTGCTGCTAGTGCAGGTGCCGGCGTCGGAGCGTCCGGTAACGGTGAAGATTGTCTCTACTCCCCCATTGGGAGAGTTGGTATTCACGCTCCCGTTGCTATTAAAGAAGAAAGGGAAACGGGCTTCACGAGTCGGGCCATTAGCAGTAATGAAAGACGGCATTGTATTGCCGGGCGCAACGCCGTTGCTGGTGAACTGGAACTGAGGGTTGGTGGCAGGGCCTGTTCCACCGAAAGCCGGTTGCGCATGGCACGAACTGCAACTATTGGAGTTGAATCGGGGTCCCAGACCATTGTTGCCGCTAGGACTTCCGGAAACCGATTCCACCGCCTGAAATCGAGTGAGACCGTCGTTGAAAAATGACAAAATTCCGCTCGGGCTGTTTGCCGCGACGGATGAGAGTGCGGCTCCGGTTCCGCGGTTTCCGCTCTGAACCCCAGGGTCGGTCTGAGCAACTGCCATTCCGGCCAAGAACAGCGCGGCCAAAGTCAAAACTGACACAAGCCTAGCTTTCTTCGTGATCACGACTCCTCCTTAGTAAGGTGTTTTGCTGGTTGGAAGAGGGTCCTCGCCCTACAAGACCCTGGTTGCGAAGACCGGGGAACCGATAGCCCGGAAGAGACAGAAGGGAATAGGGTATTGTCTTCCTCGCCTGGGGAGAGGAATGCACTGAGCGGAGCATGCGCTCCTCCCTGTCGGATTTGGATTTACGTGCCAGGAAAAGCAATGGCGCGGCGTGCTAAAACCTGAACCGGACGGTGGGATGCAGGGGCGTCCGAATCAGTGCTGGGCTTTGTAACCTAAATTGGCAGTCGGAAAACAAAAAAACTTGCGCGTTACGGAGTTGGAACAGAGCCCGCGAGATGGAACCCAGCGATGATTCGAATTTTGTTACGGATAGGATGCGCAGACTCGGATACGATGCAGTCGCTCCGAAACATCAGAGAAATGACTGCGCTGTTCCAAAAAACGGAACTGCAGTTGAGCATGGTTGGTTGGACGGAAATTTAGCGAATGAATTTATAGTCCACGATCGATGCGGCGAGGACGCCTTCGCTCGCCTCTGAACCTTGCGCATCTGCGCCCTGATCTTCGTTGTTATTTTCGTGATCTTTGCTCGGATCCTTGTCCCGCTCTTTGTCTCGTTCTTTCTTGCGCCCTTTGGATCGAGCGTGGTCGAGGGCTTCGCTCGAGCGGATTACGCGACCCTGGCACACAACGTTCCGGTTCTTCTGGCCGGAGATTTCTTCCGGCATTTCAAAGATCATCTCAATGAGGGCATTCACCGGCAAAGGCTGCGGGCCACGAAAGAGCAGCCCAGTCTGGCTAAGGTTGTCGATCCTACCCTCATACCATGTGCTCGTGCTGTTCACTCGATAGCGCACTGGGGCATCCAATTTCAGGCGGCGCGCACGGGGCGTCCATGATGGCCGTTTCTCCCGTGTGTGGGTGCGCCGGACAAGTGCATCGTGCTTGGGATGCTCCACTCGCTCGATGCGGCGCATGGTGGTCCAATCATACTTGTACTCAGCAGCGCACAGCAGGCAAACCTGGTAATACTCCCCGTCAGCGCCACGCCGCGGCCAGGAGAACTCGTGAGAGCAACGCCCAAGCATAAGAACATCCATGATTTTCTGCGGCATGATGGTTACTTCCGGACCCGAGGGAGTCCACCGGAAGACAGGCTCATCATCTCCCGAACTGCGCCGCTTGGGTAGGTTACCTTCGTGATGGTCGCGACATGCACGTGGAGGTAAACTAAAGCGCTGCAATCACTTAGCCTGTGCAAATTTCGCGATCGCAGAGAGTTAAACGCCACCGGTAGTCAGTCTCCGGTGTGGCAAAGTGTATGATCGCGGTGTGGAACCTGCCTTTTCGGAGGACGTGATCGCCTTCATTCTGGCGGGAGGCAAGAGCTCGCGCATGGGCGCCGACAAAGCCTTTCTGGATTTCGACGGTCGGACCCTGCTGGAGCGGACGCTGGAGTTGGCCCGCTCGGTTACGGCTGATGTTCGCATCGTGGGAGATCGGGAAAAATTTGCGCAGTTCGCTCCGGTCGTGGAGGATATATTCCCAGGCCAAGGACCCTTGGGCGGAATTCATGTGGCATTGCGATCGTCGACCTCGGATTTGAACCTCATGCTTGCTGTGGACGCGCCCTTTGTGTCGCGTGCATTGTTGCAATATTTGATCCGCGAAGCTCATCACGCGCCCGAGGCGACTGTAGTTGTGCCATCTTGTAATGGGCATCGACAGCCGTTGTGCGCACTTTACCGGCGCGAATTTGCCGACGCGGCCGAGAAGGCTTTGATTGCTCGAAAGAATAGAATCGACGCATTATTCGACACGGTGAAGTCCCGGGTCATCGATGAAGAAGAGTTGGAGCGAGCTGGATTTTCGGCCACTCTCTTTTGCAACCTGAACACGCCGCAGGATGTGGAAGAGAAACGCAAAAGAGCATAACGACTGCCGATCCAGCTGCCACTCGTGAAATTACGGCCTGGAATTACAACAAAGATCGTCGAACTGAAACTGACTTCTAGCGCCAAGATCAATGCCCGATACTAGCCAGCGCTCCTACATCGAATTCCGCGAAGTCTCCAAGGCTTTTGGGGACAAGGTAGTCCTCGATCGCGTCAGCTTCGACGTCATGCCTGGCGAGACGGTCTGCATCCTGGGGCGCAGCGGCGTGGGTAAATCGGTTTCCCTGCAACTTTTGATGGGTTTTCTCAAGGCCGATTCCGGCCGGGTGATCGTTGCCGGCGAAGATATCACCGACTTTTCAGAACCTCAATTGGAGGCCATTCGAAAGAAGGTCACCATGGTCTTTCAGAATGGAGCGCTGTTTGATTCCCTCACCGTGGGGGAGAACGTCGCATTTCCCCTGCGTGAGACCCGGGAATTGTCCGAAGAACAGATTTACCAGATCGTTGACGGGTTGTTGCGCATGGTGGGTGTGCAGGAGATGCGCGATCTGCTGCCTTCCGATCTTTCCACCGGAATGAAGCGGTCTGTAGCGATCGCGCGGGCGCTGGCGTCGCGGCCGGAATGCGTTCTTTACGACGAACCCACCACCATGGTCGATCCGCTGATGGCGCAACTTCTTGGTGATTTGATAAAGCGACTGAAGCTTCAACTGAACTTGACTAGCATCGTGGTCACGCACGATATGCGGCTCGCTCAGAAATTGGCCGACCATGTGGTCTTTCTGCACGAAGGCAAGGCAATTTTCTTCGGCACCTCCGCCGAAATGGAAAAATCCACGGAGCCCATTGTGCAGGAGTTTCTTGAGCTGGACGAACTCAAGATCGAAGCGTGTTAGCGGCCCAGCTTTTGTTGTGATCGAGTCAGCCTTCGCGACGTTTCTCGTAGCCCTCGCAGGACAAGACCGGAAGACGCGGATACTTTTCAAACCGCGGATCGGCGAAGGAGAGCTGGCATTGATAGAAAACAGAAGCCCGGTCCGACTGGATGACCCGGGCATGCACGCAATCACCACAGAGGCCGGGGTTGTTGGCAGTGATTCTATGAGTCACCTTTTCTAGAATCCTTGCCGCACTAACTCTTCTACAGTGAGCGAACTCTCGGCCGATTCGCTACGCATCATCTTCTCGACGTACTTCGCAATCACATCAGCCTCAAGGTTTACCGGATCGCCGGATTTGAGCGAGTTCAGATTCGTCATTTCCACCGTATGCGGAATGATCGCGACGGTGCACATTCTGCCTTCGAGCTTAGCCACGGTAAGGCTGATTCCTTCGATGGCGATTGAGCCTTTGTAGACCGTGTACTTCTCCACGTCGCGCGGCAACTCGATGCGTAACCACCAATTTTCCGAGTTCGCGATACGCTCCAAAGCGACAAGCTCGCCAACACCATCCACGTGGCCTTGCATGATGTGTCCACCGAATCGGCCGTCAGCTCTCATCGGCAGTTCCAGGTTGACCAGCGCTCCGTCATGGATGCGCGAGAACGAGGTGCGTGTCCAGGTCTCGGGCGCCAGATCAGCGCAGAATGACTCGGCCTTGATATCGAGTGTGGTCAGGCAGACTCCGCTCACCGCGACGCTGTCCCCAATCTTCAATTCTTTAGGCGCCCGCTGCGCCGCAATGGAGATGCGACGATTCTCACCGCGTTGGTCGATGCGGGTGACGCGTCCGACTTCTTCCACAATGCCAGTGAACATGAGGGCCTCGATAACTTAACCAAACATCATAAACCTGCGGTAGAAGACGCGGAACGGTAGTGGTTTACCCCGCGTATGGATCGCGTAAATACCCTTCCACCGCGATGTCTTCACCGAAGCGATACAAGTGAATACTCTTGGCTTGTAGTGTCGCGTGCAAGCCGGAACCGGTTGCGAATGGGATCGATCCCGCGTCACCCATGATCACTGGCGCGTAGTAAAGGAAAACCTTATCCACCACTCCGGAGGCGAGCGCGGTTCCGTTCACTGCCGCTCCGCCTTCGATCATCACGCTCGTAACTTCGAGCTGTCCCAGGCGTCGGAGTACAGCGTGAATATCTGGCCGTCCGTCCGCGGCAGTCGGCACTTGCTCCACGCGAATCCCACGCTTCTCCAGTTCGCCTTTCTTCTTTTCATCCCCCGAGGAACAAAACGCGAGCAGATCGCTCTCCCCGGCAGCATCGTGCACGACGCTCTGCACCACGCGCGAGTCCAACGGTAGACGGAGGTGCGAATCCAAAATTACGCGCAACAACGGCCTGCGCCGCGGCTTGCCGCTGCGGTCGCCGAGCAACGAATCGTCCACCAGAACGGTTCCGATGCCCACCATGATCGCGTCGCTCTGGTGACGCTGCAGTTGCACGTGGGCGCGCGCGGCTTCGCCAGTGATCCATCCGCCCGGAGGAGTTCCTGGTGTGCGCTCTGCAAATTCTCCTCGTGCCGGTGCAATCTTGCCGTCGAGCGTCATCGCTGACTTCAACGTGACCAGCGGAACCCCATCGCGGATATGGTGTGCGAACGCTTCGTTAAGATGGCGTGCTTCTTCTTCAAGTCCTCCGACTTCAACGTGTACTCCCGCTGCGCGTAATTTCTCAAACCCGCGCCCGCTCACTTTGGGATTGGGATCTGGCATGGAGGCGACCACACGATGAACCCCAGCTGCAATAAGGACGTCGGTGCATGGGGGGGTGCGGCCCTGGTGTGCGTGTGGTTCGAGATTGATGTAGAGCGTTCCGCCTCGGGCCCTGTGCCCGGCTTGTTCGAGGGCGAGCACCTCAGAGTGCTTCTTGCCACCGTAGGTGTAAACCCCTGTGCCCACGACATTATCTTGCGGGTCGACAATAACGGCACCCACGTAAGGATTAGGCGAGGCGAGTCCGATGCCCTCGCGCGCCAAGTCAAGTGCGCGATGCAGGAAGTGCTCATCAACGGTGTGGTTTGGCATCTCGAGGGAGCAAACTGAGGAAGCGCATTTCTGGGCCGGGAGAACAGTTATGGATGTTTCTCCGTGCCTCTGTGCCTCCGTGGTGAATACAGACTTTATTCAAAAAGCGAGTCCACAAATTCTTTCGGGTCGAATGGCAGCAGGTCGCCCACTTTTTCGCCCACGCCCACAAAGCGTACCGGCAGCCCCAACTCGCGCGAGATGGCCACTACTACACCGCCTTTCGCGGTGCCGTCGAGTTTCGTGAGCACGATCCCGGTGACTCCCGAGGATTGCGTGAACAAGCGGGCTTGTTGCAAACCGTTCTGACCCGTGGTTGCGTCCATAACCAGCAGCGTTTCATGTGGCGCTCCGGGAATTATGCGCTGGGCCGTACGCCGCATTTTCTCGAGTTCAGACATCAGGCTGGTCTTGGTGTGCAGCCGGCCTGCGGTGTCGACGATCACGTAATCCGTCTTCCGCGCCGTAGCGGCCTGCAACGCGTCGAACAGCACCGCTGCGGGATCACCGCCAGGTTTCGTTTTGATCACTTCCGTTCCCGTACGCTCGCCCCAGATTTCCAGTTGTTCGATGGCCGCTGCGCGGAAAGTGTCCGCTGCGCACAACAGCACACTCTTGCCTTGGGACCGAAAAACTTGAGCCAGTTTGCCAATTGATGTGGTCTTGCCAGTTCCGTTCACCCCGACCACCAGTATTACTTCCGGCGTACCTTCCACCTTCGAAACCGGCGGCGTGTTGGCCGCCTTGAGAATGGCCAGCAACTCTTCTTTCAAAAGGCGTTTCAGTTCCTGCACGTCTTTGATCTGTTTGCGATCGGCTTTCTCGCGCAGCTTGCCCAAGACTTCCTGCGTGGTCGCGGTGCCGAGATCGGCGCCGATCAGCGTTGCTTCGAGGTCATCCAGCGTGTTGCGGTCGATTTCCTTGCCGATCGAAACGACCTCTTCAATCCGCTCGGCGAGGTTCTCGCGCGTGCGCGAAACTGCCTGCTTCATGCGCTCGAAGAGGCCGGTCTTTTTTTCTTCGGTGCTGCCAAACAGAGTTTGAATCATGAGGAAAATCCCAAGAACTGATTATAGCGGTCCATGCAGCTCGGACAGAGGGTGCGGGAGGAAAGTTGGTTAAACGCGGGATCGTTCGAGTTTAGCGGATTCAACAGCCGGCAGCACCGGAGCGGAAACCGACGCGGAAACCGACGCATCCGCCAGCACGACCGGTTTCCTTACGGCGATACGCTGAATGCGGATTTCGCCGCGTCCGTAAACCGCCATGAGAGCCGCCACGGCCACGGGATCGAGCCGCTTGCCGGCAAGGTTCTGGATAATCCGAAACGCCTCTTCCGGAGTATGCGCATGCTGATAAGGACGATTGGTGGTGAGCGCGTCAAACGTGTCAGCCACGGCGATGACCCGCGCCAGCAGCGGAATTTGCTCGTCCTTGAGGCCGTAAGGATAACCGCGTCCATCGAGAGCCTCGTGATGAAGCTCGATACCGGGAAGCATTTCTGCCAGTTGACTCACTGGGCGCAGGATGTTGGCTCCCTTGGTGGTATGCGTCTTCATGACCTCAAATTCTTCGGCGGTAAGAGCACCCGGCTTTTTGAGAATGTGGTCTTCGATACCGATTTTGCCCACATCATGCAGCTGTGCCGAAATCTGCAGCGTCTCCATGAAAGACGCAGGCAAGTTCATTTCTTTGCCTATCAGTAGCGAATAGCGCGTGACCCGGTCAGAGTGGCCGCGAGTGTAGGGATCCTTCTCGTCGACCGCGCCCGCCAGCATTTGAATCGACCCCAGAAACAGAGCGCGATTTTCTTCAGCAGCCCGCTTCAGGTCTTCGACGAAGTGCTCAAGTTCGCTCGACATGGTGTTAAACGTTTCAGCCAGCTCGCCAATCTCTGTGCGGCTCCACAAGTTTACCCGCTGCGAAAAGTCTCCACGAGCAAGAGCCCGGCTGTGTTGCGTGAGAACCCGCAAAGGATTTGTGATCCGGCGTGCCGCAAAAATGCTTACCGCAATACTCAGCAATACCGCCATAAGAGCCAGCAGACGCGCCGTGCGCTGCATCTCATAAACTCCGCGATAAGCCTCGCGCTGCGGCTTTTGCACAACTACTGCCCAATCAAGCCTGGTAACTGGACTGTAAGTGCCGAGCATCTCGACGTTGTTCTTGCCATCATTGACATCAAATTCTTTGGTGGCGGCCAACTGCGCCTTGTTGCCTTCGTCCACGAAGTTGCGGACGATCTCCAGGTTCTTCATGTCCTGGCCGGTCGCATATTGCGGAGTGCCCGCCGCCACCAGCCGGCCTTGCGCGTCCACCACGTAAGGGATCAAGCCGCCTGCACTAACTTCCCGCAGGCGACGAACCAGAAATTGCAAGTCGACGACCGCGCCCACCATGCCCAGGAAACGCCCGCCATAACTTACCGGATTGCTTACCAACAGCACGGTGCGAGCCGAGTTTCCGTCTCCAACCTGCAGCGCCTGCCCGTTGTAGGCGCGGCCATCGCGTGCCGCATCAAAAGCATGTTGCAGCTCGCGCTGCAAAAAAGCGTCGGGCGCGATTCGTCCGGCAGAAATTCCTCTCGCATCCGAATTCAGCAACGTGGCATAGGCAAGATCGTCGGAGGAAGAAACAAAGTTCTCCAGCAACGCGCGCAACTCGGGGGCTTCAATGTTCTTGCTGCCGATATCTCCGCCGCTGGCCACCTGAATTGCCGACGATAAGTTGGCCAGCATCATCCGCAGCGAACGCTCGTGCTGTGAAAGGTTATCCGCCAGCGATCTGGTTACCGTGTTCTGAAGAATCATCTCGTTGGTCTTCAGGCGATCGCGGTTGATGGCTTCCACTTGCGCAGAATAGAAGTACATTGGGACAGTGCTGATGGCCAGGAGTACACCGAGGATCAGATAAAGAATGGGGATGCGGGCCGGCGTTGGTACAGGGGAAGGCGAGGTGTTCCCCGGGCTCTCAGCAAAAGCGCCGTCGGTCGGAGTGGCGGCGGAGGTTACGGGCATCTCTACAATTTTAGTTGTGGGACGATTGCTTGAAGAGGAAAACCGCTGAAGCTCCCGTTACGAAAGTACCAATGAAACAGCACGCGTGGCGCTGGTTTGGCGAGAAAACGCACAAGCAGCGACCTGCCGCGGATCGGATTGTGAAGCGTGTTGGCTCGCTACGTCCTCGAAGACGTTTCACTCTTCCCGCGACGCGTCATCAATTCGGCAATCGCGTCGCGAGGAACCTTGCCGGCGTGCAGGATGGCGTGCATCTGCTCGGCGATTGGCATCTCGACCCCATGAACTCGCGCCAGTCCCATCGCGGCTGTAGTTGTAAAAACTCCTTCCGCAACCATGCCATGCATTCCCGCGAGAATTTCGGATAGTTTGCGTCCGCGTCCCAGTTCAATTCCCACGCTGCGATTGCGCGAAAGGCCGCCGGTGCAGGTTAGAACCAGGTCGCCGAGGCCCGCGAGTCCGGCCATGGTTTCTGCCTTGCCTCCGCAGGCCACGACCAGTCGGGTCATTTCTGCAAGCCCACGAGTGATCAACGCCGCGACGGAATTGTGTCCCAAGCCAAGCCCCGTGCACACTCCCGCAGCAATGGCGATCGTATTCTTCAGCGCGCCGGCCAACTCCACCCCGATCGTGTCTGCGTTCGTATAAATGCGAAAACTCGGGCCGCTGAATTCGTTCTGCACCGTCTGCGCCAATTCTTTATCTTCTGACGCGATCGTAATTGCGGTGGGGTCTCCGCGTGCAACTTCCAGTGCAAACGATGGTCCGCTCAGTGCGCCGATGCGGGGAGAAAAATGCCTGGTACTCTTTACGACATCGCGAATTACCTCAGTCATGCGCATCGTGGTATTTTTCTCGATGCCCTTCGTGGCGCTAACCAGGAGCATTCTTTCGGTTAAGTGAACATGAATTTCTTCGAATACCGAGCGGCAATAATGGGAAGGCATCACGCTAAGGACGATGTCGGCACCGTCAATTGCCTCCTTGGTTGTAGCGGCGGGACAAACGCTTGCAGGCAGAGTGCAGCCCGGTAGGAATTTCTCATTCACACGGTCGCGGGCAATGGCTTCGTAGACGTTCTTTTCATGCGCCCAGAGGCGCACGCGATGTGAGCCTTTTTGTCCCAGAACAATAGACAATGCCGTCCCCCACGCCCCAGCGCCGATGATCGCGATCTCGCTCATGTCTGCTTCGCTCCCAGGCGGTTTTCGGTTCCTGCAAGCAGACGCTGAATATTTTGCGAGTGCTTGGCGATAATCAGCAGGGAAGCGATGGCCATAAAAGCCAGAGCCGACGGCATGTTCCCGTAGGAGTGGGTTTCATAAACTAGAAGCGGGAAAAAAGCGACCGCGATAATCGATCCCAGCGAAACGTAACGAAAGATGAGCACGACTAAGACAAAAATTCCTGCAGAAACCAACACCGCCTCTGGCGCGATCACTGCAAACGATCCCAATGCGGTGGCGACTCCTTTGCCGCCGCGAAAGCCCAGCCAGATTGGAAACATGTGGCCTGCGACCGCGAACAACGCCGCCAACGCCATGATGGCATAGCTGGGAGCAAACAATTTCGTAAGCCACACGGCCGCCGCCCCCTTTAGAGCATCCAGTAGCAGTGTTAGAGCTCCGAGCATCGGCGAAGTGCGGGAGACGTTGGTCGCTCCAATATTGCCGCTGCCGCTCTTCCTCACATCTTCTCCGCGAAAGATGCGCACCAGTAGATAGCCAAAAGGAACAGATCCTAACAAATAGCTTCCAGCGACGACGACGAGTAACCCGAATGTGGAGATCGATTGCATACTAGCGCAGAGGAAACCGTGCAAGCTTCGTGTACGTCGATCCTTTCGGCGAAAGCTTGCTCTGGTAAAGAAAAAACTCACGGGCTGACGTAGTGCCAAACTCGGGTGCAGGAAGTGCCCCCAACTTCTCCTGAAGCTTTGCAAAGCCGCGGTTGGGATTATCCCCTTTTTGTTTATGCGGGGATCCTGAACTTCCTCCGCGCCGCGCCAGAGTGAGATGCGGACTGAAGACATGCTCCTCTTTTGGAATATCGAGTTGCACCAGCGTTCTGTCCACGGTTGCAGCCAGAGCGCTCAATTGATCTCCCGCTTCAATTCCCACCCAGAAGACTCGCGCCGCCTGCGCTCCCGGAAAGAATCCGAAACCACAAAAGCTCATTTCGAACCCGTCAGCCACAATTGTTTGTACAGTCTGCTTAATCCGCTCCGCCTCGGCTTCATTTTTCTCTCCGACGAATTTCAGAGTGACATGTAAAGATTCGGGCTGGACCCAGCGCGCCCCCGGTGAAAATCCTCGAACCCCTTCGACGAAACGACTCAATCGGCCGCGAATGTTGTCGTCGATATCGAGTGCGACAAAAAGGCGCATGAGAAGCTCTTGGCCATTGGCTCTTAGCCTTTAGCTTAAACCTGTTCTAGCGAGATGGTTCGCTCGGCGTGTCCCCTTCGAGCTCGAATGCCGGAAACGACAGAAACGCTGAAGCTAAGAGCCAATAGCTAATAGCTAATAGTTACCTTCACATCAACTTCTTCCGCACCATGTCCAGCGCCAGCGTGCTCGCAAACCAGCGGATACGCTTGCGATCACCCGGGAAGTTTCGCTCGATCACTTCCGTCCCACTGTCGCTGGCCAAGGCGTGAAAGACCAGTCCAACGGGCTTCTCCGGTGTCCCCCCGGATGGGCCAGCCACACCCGTGATGCCGATCCCGAGCGTGGCCTCGCAACGATAGCGGATGCCTTCGGCGAGCGCGGCAGCTACCTCGCGGCTCACGGCTCCGTGACGTTCGATCATGTCAGCCGGAACTCCTGCGAGTTCAGTCTTTACCGCGTTGGAGTAGACGATCGCGCCTCCCGCAAAGTAGCGCGAACTGCCGCCGACCGATGTGATCCGCTCGCCCAACAATCCGCCGGTGCAGGATTCTGCCACCGCCAGCGTGGCATTACGCATTTGCAACCAGTAGCCGACAATTTGCTCCAGCGATTCCCCATCGCGCGAATAAACCGCGTCATCGAGCTCTTGCTCGACGGCGTCGGCAGCCTCGTCAACGCGCTTCTGGGCTATTTCTATCGAGCTGGCCTGCGCTTGAAAATGCAGTTGGATCTCTCCGGCTCCCGCCAGAATGGTGGTCTGCACGTCCGCAAATCGCTTATAGATTGGCGCCACTCGGGCATCCACAAGAGACTCGCCAAGCATGGCGACTTTAAGGACGCGAGTGGCAAGGAATGCTGGCGGAAGCTTGGCGCGCAGCCGCTCCCGGCACTCAGCCTCGAACAAAGCCTTCAGTTCGTGTGGAGGACCGGGCAGCAGGATGATGATTCGCTCCCGTCCATCGAATTTACCGCTAAGCCACTGCCCCGGTGCGGTCCCGTTTGGGTTGGGCAGCACCGCCGCTCCCTCCAGCACGTCCGACTGCTTGGCATTGTTGGGAGACATTTTCCAGCCGCGGGCGGCGAATCGCCGCTCGATCGCCGCGAGAATCTCGTCGTCGCGCCGCAATGGAAGGCCCAACGCTTCGGCGACCGCCTCGCGCGTAAGGTCATCTTCAGTTGGCCCCAGACCGCCGCTGAAAATCAAAATCTCCGAGCGAAACAGCGCGTGTTGCGCCGCCGCAACCAACTGGGCGAGATTGTCGCCGACCACTCCCTTGAAAATCACTGGAACGCCGAGTTGATTGAGTTGCTCGGTGAGATAAAGGGAATTCGTATCCATGCGGAAGGGAGTGAGCAATTCCGATCCCACCGCGATGATCTCGGCATTCACGGCTAGAAGTGTAAATGAAAAACGCTGAGTGCGCGGCTTGGGATCGAGCGCAACAACTCGGCATTTATTCCGGCAGCAGCGGAAGCCCTTGAAGATTCCACGAAAGATGATGAACCGCGTCGGTAGTCGCGAGAATTGCGCTTCGTCCCGGCGCAAAAGCCAGTCCCACTAATCCATGGCCTGCGATTTCCAGGCTGGCCTTGCCATCCGGCGTAAGCTTCACAATGCCGCGCCTGCCGCCGAGCGACGCAGCTACATACAGATTGTCTGTCACATCAAAAGCCAGACCTTGCGGGCGCCCCAAGCCGCGGTAAAAGGTGTGCACGGTCCCGTGAGGGTCGATTCTGTTGACGCTGTCAAAGCTTGAGGTTGTGGGGCCGGTGACAAACAGATCGCCTTGCGAACCGAAGGCTAAATGGTACGCCGACACACTCGGTTCAAGTGTAGCGAAGACAAAAACCTGTTGGTCGCTGCCAATTTTGAAGATGGTGCCGCTGCGGTCGCCTACGTAGAGATTTTGATTCCGGTCAAACGCGATGCCGGTAGCGACTCCCATCCCTTCGGCGTAGGTTGTCATGCTCCCATTCGGCGACACGCGGTAGACGGCTCCGTCGTGGCGTGAAGAAACATACATCTGCCCTGCGCGGTCGAATGCGATTGAGGTCGCATTCATCATTTCGGTGACGAACGGTTTCACCGTGTAATTCGTGTCGATCTTGAAAATCGCGACTGGAACTTTCTGGCCGCGCGAACCCGAAAACGTTACATAAATGTTGCCTTCCGCATCGAGCGCTGGACTCGTCACTGGATGCAGGTTTTCCGCGATAGGCACCGCTACCTTGACACTCTGCGCGTTGCTGATTTGCCCATCGGAGGCCACTACCACGGGGCCTGACGTTGCCCCTTCCGGAACGCGGGCGACCAGGAACGAACTCGAACTGACGACCACACTGCCTTCGACCTCGCCAAACTGCACTCGCGGGCGCAACAATTGTTGCGGCCGCAATCCCGAGCCGGTGATGCGAATTTCGCCGCCGGCGAGCGCCAGTGCTGGCGAGACAGACTCGATGTGCGGTCCGCCATTCACGTTTTTCTTGCCTAGAAGCCGGTCGGAAAATCCCATGAGAAAAGCACTCGCCCTACTCTAGAAGAACACTATCTTAGAAGACCAAAGTGCAGCAAGAGATGCATAATCCCAAGCGCGTAGAGGCCTGCCGCCACGTCGTCGAGTATGATCCCCGAGCCTTCTGGAACCGCCTCCAATTGTCGCACTGGTGGTGGCTTCAAGATATCGAAGACACGAAAAAGTATAAAGCCCGCCAGAAAAGATTTCCATCCGAGCGGCACGGCGATCAACGCCACAAGTTGGCCGGCCACCTCATCGATCACGACAAATTGCGGGTCTTTTATCCCGGTGCCGCGTGCGACTCGGGTAGCCGCGGGTATCCCGATCAGGACAACCGCTGCCGCCAATGTAATGGCTAGTGGAGTCCGTAACGAAGGCGTAACGAAATCGGCCAGGACAGCCCACAACAACATAGTTGCTGCCGATGCCCATGTGCCGGGCCCAGGGCGCAGTCGTCCGATGCCGAAAAAAGTCGCGACGAGCATAGCCCAAGGTGGCGTTGGAGGCGCAGCCTTATGAACGAGGGAATCGTTTGCGTGACTATCGCGTCTCGGCTCCGAGTTCACAGCTCATCGTCCGAATCCTCAGGCGTAGTCTCCCGGATCTGTTCTTCTGCATCCGTAGCCGATGGAACTACGTAAGCGCCGCTCGCCCATTTGCCCAGATCGATGGTGCGGCAGCGCTCGCTGCAAAAGGGAAACTCGGCATCGCTGCTCTTGACCACTTTCTTGCAGATCGGGCAGCGAAGCTTCAGTGTGGACTTGCGAGACATAATCAGGGATTGTTTCAGATTCTGGCCGAGTCAGACCGCAGCACTTCAGGCTAATATCTCGCTACAGAATTTTTGCCACCAGATCATAATCGTGAGTCTCGGTGATCTCGCAGAGGTAAAACTCGCCGGCTTGAGGCTCTGTCTCTTCCGGAAAATCGTTTACGAAAACCTTGCCGTCGATTTCCGGTGCATGCATCGAGGTGCGGCCTTCCATCAGCAAGTCGGTCTCATCCGACGATCCTTCCAGCAGCAAATCGAACTCTTGCCCCACCAGCACCTTTTTTTTCTTTTTACTGATCTTCCGCTGGACTCCCATCAAATGCTTACGCCGCCGCTCGATTTCTGCAGGCGGCACCTTCTTGTCCAGTCCGTATGCATCTGCGCCCTCTTGATCGGAGTAGGAGAAGGTCCCCATCCAGTCAAATTGCGCTTCGCTCACAAAGTCGCAGAGCTCTTCAAACTCCTTTTCTGTCTCTCCCGGAAATCCGATGATAAACGAGGTGCGCAGAGTGAGGCCTGGAATTTCTTGCCGCATCTGCGCGATCGAGCGCAGAAATACATCCGCTCCGCCTCCGCGCTTCATGCGCTTTAGAACGGTCGCCGACGAGTGCTGCAGCGGCACATCCATATACGAACAGATCTTTTCGTGGGATCCGATTGTCTGGAGCAGTTTGCGCGTGATTTTGTTTGGATAGGCGTAAAGAAAGCGGATCCAGCGCAAGTCTTCTATCGTCGCGAGTTTTTCAAGCAGAAGCGCTAGGCCGTCTTTCAGACCAAAATCTTCGCCGTAGCAGGTCGTATCCTGCCCGATCAAAGTGATTTCGCGCACACCCATCTGCGCCAGCCGCTCGGCTTCGGCGATCACCGATTCGAAACGGCGCGAGCGAAACTGCCCGCGCAGCTGCGGGATGATGCAGAATGTGCAAGGATGGTCGCATCCCTCCGCGATTTTGATGTAGGCGGTGTGCTTGGGAGTTGCTAGAATGCGAGGCGTCTCCTCGTCGTACAGGTAGTTGGGCAGGTCAGCAATCGCGCCATCCCATTGCCCGCGAGAGAATCGTCCCTGCGCCGCCCGCGCATCGCCTTCTGCTCGCGACGAGAGCACTACGAACGGGGAATCATTCTTTACCGGAGCGGTAGCAATGCCGGTCGCGGCCAGGATGTTTTGCAACTCGCCCGTCCCAACCACCGCGTCAACCTCTGGAATGCGCTTGCGAATTTCGTCGCGAAAGCGCTCGACGAGGCATCCGGCTACCACCAATTTCTTTGCTCGCCCCGCGGTTTTATGACCGGCCATCTCCAAAATCGTGTTCACCGACTCCTGCTGTGCGCTCTCGATAAATGAGCAGGTATTCACGACGATCACGTCGGCGTCCTCGGCTCGCGGTGAGAACTCGGCACCGGCGCGAGCCAAAAAGCCCATCATCACCTCGCTATCAACCAAATTCTTGGGGCATCCCAGGCTGACAAAGCCGACTTTCTGCGGACGGGCAACCGTCCCCGTGGAATCGGACTCCGGTTCGGCAGGCTTTGTGATGGTAGGGACAGTGAGGGTTTTTGACGGCATGGAATCTTGCTATTTTAGCATCTTCGTTCGATCCTGCCGTCGCCTTACCCCCTCACCGTTTCTAAGAGAAGCCCACCTCTGAGCGCGCGTCCGACTAATGAATATGCTCTTCTAAGCGCAACCGCACCACAAAAGGCAGCAAGCTGTGGATCAAAACTCTCACCCTTCATGCTAGGCTATGCGTTACCGAGAAAAGCAGCTAACCCGCATCCTGGAGGGGAAATGTCTGGGAAACAGGCGGTATTTGCAGTGCTGGCAGTTGTGATAACTTTTCTGGCTGCTTCGGCAGCAGCTCAGGAAGAGAAGAACGAATTGACCGGCGTTGTCGGACGCATTTTCATTAGCGATCAGGGCATTCAGGGTGCAACCTATTTCAATCCTTTTGTCCGCTCCGGCAAGGGACTGACCTTCGAAGTTAACTATGCGCGCCGCCTTTTGATGACTCCCATCTTCGGCGTCTCAGGAGAGGTGCCCGCAGTCTTCAACCTTGACGAAGATCTTAATTCTGGTTCCGACGTCGTTCCCAAAGATTACAAACAAATCTTCGTTACCCCCGCAGTCCGAGTCAATCTGTTCCCGTACACGGCGGTTTCTCCCTGGTTGAGTTTCGGCGGAGGCTTCGCCCACTTCAGCGAAAATAAAGATCTCTTGTACTACGGCACGAATCCCGGTAGTTCCACCACCAGCGGCGCGATTCAGGGCGGCGCGGGTCTGGACGTCCGCCTCTGGCATCGCTTCAGTATTCGCGGTGAGCTCCGCGACTTCTGGTCTGGTACCCCGGATTTTCCACTAGCGAATACTGGCAAGACTCGTCAGCACAACTATTTCGTTGGTGGCGGCGTGGTCTGGCACTTCTAGCGATTGAAGGCTCAGCCTAGGGCAGGGAGCTTACTTCTTAGCGGCCGCTTCCACTTCTTCGTACAACTCCGGCAGCCGTCGCGCGTCGTCTGAAGAGTTTCCGAATCGCGCCGATTCGTAAGCCTCTGTAAATTTCCCTATCCGGATCCGCAGTTGTTCATCTTCGATGATCCGCACAAACTCCTGCGGCGTCTGGCTCGTCGATTTCTGCAATCCCCGGCGTGCCATATGCCGGGCCATTCGCTCATACCACATCGCGGCGGCGTGGTGCGGTGAGCGCTCGGGATGCGCCCTAAGCCGTCTCGTCCGAATCATTCGGATAATGCGCGCCGCGTTGGCCAGGAGTAGCAATAGTAAGGCAATCGCGGCGATTCCCCCGACCGATCGTTTGGGAGATATTTCTGCGTCACGTTCTCGTAGCCGCACCCACCTCAACATCCGCTCATAGCTGCGCTCCAGAAAAACACGCGTCCCAGTGATCGCCGTTTGCCCAAGCACATTCTGGTGTGGCGAGTCATAACTGATCACCCACTCGCGCCAAAACGAAGCGGCGGCATCCATGTAAAGCATCACCCGGCCCCAACCCTCCGGTGTTCCGCTTGCGCCGCCCGGCGTGGGGTCGAATGTGACCCAACCGTAAGCCGGAAAATAGGCTTCTACCCACGAATGGGCGTCCTTAGCTCGCACTACGTAGTTGCCGGTGACATCGTTGAATTCGTCGCTGCGGAAGCCGTTCACCACCCGTGCCGGAATCTGCAGCGTCCGCAGCATCACTGCCATCGAAGCGGCGAAATACTCGCAATGTCCCTGCTTGCGATCAAAAAGAAAATTGGCCACAGGGTCGGCGACCGGCATACGCGGCAACTGCAATGTGTACCCGTAATGCGACTTCAAATACGCTTCCAACGCTACGGCTTTGTCGTAGTTATTGAAAGCAGAGCTTGAGATCTGCGCCGCTAACGGCTGAATCCGTGGATCAAGCGGCGGTACTTGCAGATAGGGCAACGCGAAATCTGGGACAGTATTGCTCGCAGTTCGAAGCTGCACGGGCGAAGGCGTTGCAATGTCGGAATCTGCCTCGTAGAGCGTGACGGCGCGCTGGCTGTCGAGATCGAAGATGCCTCCACCCTCGTCGACCGACATCATGCGATAGGCCCCGCTCACGTGGCGTGCCCAGGGCGCAAGAAAAAGCACATTCGTACCGATCGGCTCCATCAACACGTGGTAGTGAATAAAATGACTGGCTCTCGCGGGCCTTGGGTTCTGTCCTGGGGGTGACGGCGCAATCCCCTGGCTAAATACCGGCACATCGAACCCGCCATCGGCCTCCCGTTCCAAAACGTACTGTTGGCGCGGATTTGACCAGTTCTTACCATCGAAGTTCGCTAGGGCAACGCCCCGCCAGTGCAGGTCGTAGCGGCCCTCCCGGTCCCCGTCAATCTGGATGTGCATCACGACCGCATTCGACTGCTGGATCTGTCCAATCTGTCCTAATTGCACCCGGTCGCTGAACCCGGTGGAGAAATTATTGCCGAAGGAGTAGCCGCCCAGGTACCCGGCTGACATGCGCGGTAAAACGAAAAACATCGCCCAGCCTGCAATCAAGATCATGAGCATCAGAACTGGAGTTAACCGGGCCAGAGAAAATGCCAGCCGCCGGTGCTCGTGGGCATCGCTCGAATGCCACGCCTGAAAGTTCGCGGCGCGCACCGACCTCCGCATCTCCATCAGGATGAACGTGACCACCGCCATCAACATGAATCCCGCGAAGAAAAGCAGAAAAATACTATCGACCGTCAGGACAGCGGACGCCAGCACCATGAGAAATGCAAGGATCGCCAGCGTCGTATCGTCGCGATCACGGCGCAGCGAAAAGGTGCGTATAACCACGGCAAACATTACGAGGTGTACCGTCGCGGGTAAAAAGGCACGAGAGAGCAGGAAATAGTCAGCGGCGTAAAAAGCAAAATAAGAGACCGTCAGGGGAGTGTCCCAGCGTTCGGTGATTACCACTTGCCGCCGTTTTGCCAGCAGATAGCCACGGACGGCCAGGGCCGCTCCCACCAACAGAATTGTTGGGGCGTCCAGACCCCCGGTGCTAGCCAGGCATCCGAATCCCATTAAAACCAACAGATACAAGGAAAGATCGAAGTATTTGTTGATCGCCAGTCCTAAGGGAATCACGTCGAGTTGGTGAGCAGGCTGCGGCATCGAGCGGTACAGAAATCCAGTTTAAGAGCGAACTTCAGGTTCAACTTCTATTGTTCGACAAGTTCCATTGAGAAGGGAAGGCCTTCGTACGAATTTCTTGCACCGAAAGTCACCCGTCTTTGCCCTGCGCCCGCTTGACGCAGCGCTCCGAGTAAACCTGTGCGATCGATTTGCTAGAATGATTCAGGTCAGGCATCGGTCTCACGCGACGTACTCTCGCCAACCCCGCCAGGTCCGGAAGGAAGCAACGGTAACGGGCTCTTGCGTGTGCAGTGGGCTCCCGGTGCCTGGCTATTTTTCTGTAGTGTGTCAAACCCTCTGATGTTTTACGGCGAATTCTGCGATCTTTTTTACGTTGAATCGATAACTCGAACTGCCCCCAGTCGGAACAACTCAACTGCGCCACTGCTCGCGAACCAACTTTTACATGCCCTTTACAACTCTTTGTGCAAGAAACGCTTCCTAGATCGTCAAATGATGGTGAGGCCGATCACAAGAATCATCATCAAAGGCGATGAGGCAATCGAAATGCGCGATCTTTCCCCGAAGTCAGTCTCTCCAAGCGTCACCATCCGCGTTTCAGGATCGTTATCCCAAGGTCATCTGGCATACCTCGACCAGCTTGTAGACTCGGCGACTGACTGCGGTTTATGGCCACTGCTCGATGTGGCGTACTTAGAAGAATTGGACCACGATGCGCTCGGTTATCTCATGGGAGGCGAAGGCCGCCATTTCGGTATCGTCGGCTGTCCCAACTTCATCCGTGAATGGATGCAGCACGAGAAAGAGCGGCCCGCGGCGTAGAATCACTCGCCAGCCGATACCAGGAAATCCCGTAGAGCTCACCCATCCGTGCGCACATAACTAAATTAGACATTCTGCGTGCAATCCTGCAAAATACTGAGTCTCATCTCCGGAGCTCTCATTGACCAAACCCGTTCGCGCCAAAATCAGCGCTCTAGGCACCTACGTACCGCCTCGTCTTCTTACCAACGCGGACCTCGAAAAAATGGTCGATACTAACAACGACTGGATCATGGCCCGCGTCGGCATTCGCGAACGCCACATTGTCGACAAGGGAGTAGCCACAAGCGATCTTGCGGTCGAGGCCGCGAAGAAAGCGCTGGCCCAGCGCGGCCTGGCTCCCAGCGATGTCGATGCCATCATCGTGGGTACGGTCACGCCTGACATGCTTTTCCCTTCGACGGCGTGCCTCGTGCAGCACAAGCTAGGCGCCACGGGCGTTTGGGGATTCGATATCTCGGCCGCCTGCTCAGCCTTCATCTACGCCGTGCAGACCGGAGCGCAGTTCATCGGCACGGGCGCTCACAAGCGAGTTCTGGTGATTGGCGCCGACGTTATGTCCTCGATCATCGATTACACCGACCGTGCCACTTGCGTAATTTTTGGCGACGGCGCGGGCGCAGTAATTATCGAGGCCGCTGAAAACGACTCCGAAGGCCTGATCGATTTCATCCATGAGATCGACGGCTCCGGCGGCTGCTTTCTGTACATGCCCGGCGGTGGCAGCCTCAATCCTTCATCGTGCGAGACTGTCGCGAAGAAAATGCATTATGTCCACCAGGATGGTCAGCAGGTCTTCAAGTTCGCGGTACGCAAGCAAACCGAAGCCTGCGAGAAGCTGCTGGAGCGGAACGGCCTGAAAGGTTCGGACATCGACGCCTTCATCCCCCATCAAGCTAACCTGCGCATCATCAACGCAACTGCCGACCGGCTCGGACTTCGCCCCGAAAGCGTGATTGTGAACATCGACCGCTTCGGCAACACCACCGCCGGCACGATCCCGCTGGCGATGAATACGGCGATCGAAGAAGGCAAACTCAAGAAGGGAAGCCTAGTGCTGATGGCCGCGGTGGGCGCGGGCTTCACCGTAGGCGCTGCGCTCATGCGCTGGGCCTATTGAAAGCGGCTTCGGCGTGCTCCAACTAAAATAGGTTTCACCCCTCGCCGGGCACATACCTTCTATGGAAGCCGCCTCCCGTCCACCTCGATGGCAAATATTATTGGCCTTCGCCATCATCTACTTGGTATGGGGCTCGACTTTCCTCGCCATCCGCATGGGCGTGCACGAAGTGCCGCCTTTCCTGTTCGCCGCGATGCGCTTCTTCGCCGCGGGAATCATTCTTCATGCATGGGTTCGCGCGAAGGGAGTGCCTTCGCCGACCGCTCGCGAGTGGGTCTCCGCCTCGTTCCTCGGACTGCTGATCTTTGTCATGGACTACGGCCTGCTCTTCTGGGCGGAGAAGCGTGTGCCCTCAGGAATTGCCGCGGTTATGCTGGCGACCATTCCCGTGTTCATGTCACTTTCCGAGATTCTCTTTTTGCGCACACAGAAGTTGACCCTGCGTTTAGGGCTCGCGATGCTCGCCGGCCTCGCCGGAGTGGCAGTTCTGGTAAACCCTTCGGCCGGTTTCGGCCAGCCCGCTGTCGACATGCTGGGAGCCACTGCCTTGGTCGTTTCGTCGATCAGTTGGTCGATCTCTGCCATCCTTACTCGCAAGCTGCCGATGCCGGAATCGAAAATTATGAGTTCCAGCGCGCAGATGCTCACCGGAGGCTTCTTCCTTTTGCTGACATCGGCGCTGCTCGGCGATTTCAGGGGCTTCTCCATGCGTGCAGTTTCTGCAGGCGTGTGGTTTGCATTGGTCTACCTGATTATTGCCGGTTCCATCGTTGCTTTCACTGCGTATACGTGGCTGATCCATCACGAGTCGCCAACCAAGGTTGGAACCTACGCGTACGTAAATCCCGTGGTTGCGGTTTTGCTGGGATACTTCTTCGGCGGCGAAGCCCTGGGAGCGCGAACCGTTGCCGGGACATTGCTTGTATTGGTGAGCGTGATCGTGATCACGACCACGCCGAAGAAGAACCAACCAGAAGCTGCAATCGTCGAACAAGAACTTGTTGAACCCTAGCCGTTTTCTTTCCAGCCGCGCCGCAACGCAGGCCCCTTCCCGCTCTGTCATCCCGAGCGGAGCATGAGCGTCCGAAGGACGGTCACGCGGAGTCGAGGGACCCCATGCCCGTCGATATCCAGCAGCGGCCCGACAGGGAGTCCTCTGAGCCCTCGGCTCTCCGGTGGCGTCGCGCACCGTGTGTGGCGGACAATCCTGCCCGCCAAAGTGACGAGATGACTCAGCCCCTTGTGGTGAAAGAGCGTCAGTCCCCGTTGCATTTTCGGGCCGAAATCCACTACGGCCGCGTCATCTTCTCCGGCCGCACCAGCCGATCGAACTCCTCGCCCGTAAGATGCCCTAGCTTCAACGCGGCCTCGCGCAGGCTGCTGTGCTCAACGTGTGCGGTGTGGGCGATCTGCGCGGCCTTGTCGTAGCCCACCTTTGGAGCCAGCGCCGTCACCAGCATCAGAGAGTTCTTCACATAGAAGTCAATCTTGGCACGATCCACTTCAATGCCCTTGATCATGTACTCGACGTAACCGTGGCAAGCGTCAGCGACGAGCGTGACCGAGTGCAGAAAGTTGTAAATGATGACCGGCTTGTAAACATTGAGCTCGAAGTTACCCTGCGACCCGGCAAACCCTACGGCAGCGGTCGCACCATGAACCTGCACGCACACCATGGTCATCGCCTCACACTGCGTCGGATTCACTTTCCCCGGCATGATCGAAGAGCCCGGCTCGTTCTCCGGAATGGATATCTCTCCCAGCCCGCAGCGCGGCCCCGAAGCCAGCCAGCGGATGTCGTTCGAAATCTTCATCAGCGAGGCCGCCAGCGTCTCCATCGCACCTTGCGCAAAAACGATCTCATCGTGCGCCGAGAGCGCCGCGAACTTGTTGCCATGCGAGCGGAAGGGAAGCCCCGTGAGTTCGGCAATCTTTTTCGCGGCACGTTCCGCAAATTCGGGATGGGTGTTCAGGCCCGTCCCGACAGCAGTTCCGCCGATGGCAAGATCGTAAAGCCCCTCCAACACTTGTTCGAGGCGTTTAATATCCCGCTCCAGCAAACTCGCCCAGCCACCGAATTCCTGACCAAATGTCAGAGGCACAGCATCCTGCAAGTGAGTTCGCCCAATCTTTACGATATCGTTGAACTCCTTCGCCTTAGCTGCAATCGCGTCATGCACGCTACGAATCGCAGGAATCAGAGTGTTCTTCACTCGATCGGCCGCCGCAATGTGCATCGCCGCCGGAAACGTGTCGTTCGACGACTGTGACATGTTGACATCGTCGTTGGGATGGATTGGCTTCTTCGATCCCATCACGCCGCCGGCAATCTCGATCGCCCGGTTCGAGATGACCTCGTTCACGTTCATGTTGGTTTGCGTGCCGCTTCCGGTCTGCCAGATGCGCAGCGGAAACTGATCGCTCAATTTGCCCGCGATGACCTCGTCGGCCGCCTGCGCGATTAGCTTTGCCTTGTCTGCCGGAAGCTTGCCGAGATCCTGATTCACCAGCGCGCACGCTTTTTTGAGGATGCCGAATGCGCGAATCAGCTCCGGCGGCATGGTGTCGCGTCCAATATTGAAGTGCAGCAATGAGCGCTGCGTCTGCGCCCCCCAGTAAACATTCGCGGGAACTTCAATCTTCCCCATGCTGTCGGATTCGGTGCGGGTCTTGCTGACCGTTTCGGTAAGAGTAGACACAGCGGCTCCTGGCTAGAGCGAAGCAATGAGTGTAACCGGTGATTATACCGCGCGTGTGAGTGTCCTATACTGCACGGAAGCCTGCTCAGTTCCCCACATGCTAGAATCATCGGTCTCCGATCTGCGCTCGTCGCTGTCGATGGGCGCAGCGGTCGCGAACCATGCTCCTATCTCTCACCGCCGAAGACGTTGAAACCCTACCCCAGGCCAAAACCCGGCCGCATCCGGAAGTGCACACGGATGTCCTGGTCATCGGGGCGGGGCCTACGGGCTTGGCCTGCGCGATCGAGGCGCAACGGATTGGCCTCAAGGTAATCGTCGTCGATAAAGGCTGCCTGGTGAATTCGCTCTTTCACTATCCTGCGGGTATGGTCTTTTTCACCACGCCCGAACTGCTCGAGATCGGCGAGATTCCTTTCACCACGGCCCATCAGAAGCCCACGCGCGAAGAGGCTCTGGAGTATTACCGCAAAGTTGCCGAGCATTTCCGCCTTGATATTCGCCAGTACGAATGGGTAAAAACCGTGATGGGCGAGGACGGAAACTTCACCATCACGGCCACTGATCGCGCCGGACGGCCCCACGATTACCACCCTCGCAAAGTAATCGTCTCCACCGGATACTACGATCTCGCCAACCAACTCTGCCTCCCCGGCGAAGACTTGCCCAAAGTTTCGCACTATTACGAAGAGCCGCATCCGTATTACGACAGCGATGTGCTGGTGATTGGCGGCAAGAATTCCGCCGCCATCGCTGCGCTCGATCTGTGGCGGCACGGAGCCCGCGTAACTCTTGTCCATCGCGAGTCGCGCCTTCACCACCACGTGAAGTACTGGATCAAGCCGGACCTGGAGAATCGCATCAAGAATGGAGATATTGAAGCGTATTTCGATAGCCGCGTGCAGGAAATCGGAGTGGACCATGTCGTCCTGGTCACGCCCCGCGGGCCGATCCGCCTGAAGAATGACTTTGTCCTCGCGCTGATTGGCTATCACCCTGACTATGATTTCCTGCGCAGTATGGGCATCGAACTCTCTGACGAGCAATGTCGTCCTCTCTGCGATCCGGTATCGCTCGAAAGCAATGTTCCCGGAATTTATGTGGCCGGTGTGATCGTAGCCGGCTCCAGCACCAACGAAATCTTCATCGAGAACGGCCGCTTCCACGGCAAGCAGATCGCCGAAGATTTGAAGCGCAAGATACCGCCTGCTTCTTAGGTTGACCGTTCTTATCTCCGCTCAACGAGTCCACCAATTCACAAACTCCGCCTGCAACAGTTAACCTAGCCATTCGCATGGAACCCCAACCAGAACTCGCGGCTCCCTCCATTTCGTTGGGGTCCTACCTGCGGCTGGTGCGCGGCAACGGCAACTTTCGCCGGCTTTGGCTGGCGCAGATTGTCAGCGAGATTGGCGACTGGTTCTACACGCTCTCGATTTACACGTTGCTGTTGCAGTTGACCGGACACGCGAGTTCCGTCGCACTCGCATTAGTCTTGCAAGTTCTCCCGCAGACCTTCGTGGGTCTTACGGCGGGCGTGGTGAACGATCCTTCGTGCATTGTTGCGATCTTTATTCGGAGCGAGGAGCGTGCACCGGGTTATCGCCTAACTGCAAGAGTTGACCGTCCGAGAGGATTTTGCACGGCTTGATCTGATCGGCACCGGAATTTGTCGAGCGTGGTTTGTCCAGCTCTTGCAACAAGATCCGGAGTCCGTCCGTTAATAGGTTGCCGATCGACAGGCTAGACTGGTTACATCGGCGAATATTACCGTTAGCGTCGATCAACCACCGGGATTGCCCAAGCCCGACCGGGCACGACGCGAGTACGATACGATTCAGGCGGGAGCGAATCTCACCAGACACTGTGATCGGCGTTCCAAGGTGAACCCACATGTTGAGACCTAGCGCAATTTCATTCGCCTGTAGGAGAGCCCGAATTAAGCTCGAATCGTCGGGCACCCCGATTGTGTTCTCGTAAATTCTGCCGAGCCCAGTAGGGACGAAGCGATTAAAGATTATCTCGTCGAGGCCCAAACAGCTACAGACCTTCATCACGCCCGGGAAATCCTGGAGATTACAGGCCGTTGCCACAAATACTGGCACGACATTCTGTCCCATGGACCGCAAGCTGATTAGGTTGCGGAGAGTTTGCTCCCAGCAGGCGAGCCCGCATAAATAGTCATGCACCTCTCGGTTCAGAGAGTGCAACGGAACTTGAAAGGTCGTTACCCCAAGGTTTACCAGTTCGACTATTTTTGTCGGGCTCAAAAGAGTTGAGTTTGTCGTTAGAACCATCGGAACCGAGCGGCTCCTGACGAACGCGAGGATTTCGTATAAGTCCTCACGGAGAAGAGGCTCTCCTCCGGAAATGGCCATTTGCTGACAGTCAACAGCGTCGAAAAGCCTTCGCAGCGCCTCTATGGTCTCAGCCGTTGACAACCTAGAGGGCGCTTGCGCGGAACCGTCCTTCCAGAAGTTGTAACAAAACTTGCAGTGCAGATTGCACCGCGTCTCCAACTCGAACCAGATTTCAATTCTCGGCTGGGCCATAGTTGCACTTCAGCGCTCGGGCACGGCCCGTTGCACCTTGAACGGGAAGCTCTCGGCGCCAGTCGTCCAGCAGCTTAGTGTCAGCTGTGGCAGGAGATAGACCCTTGGAATGCGATTCGCACATTCTCTCTACGGCACGCAGCAAATTTTCCTCAGATTCTCTTCTGTTCATCTACAGGCCTCCAATTCATTCTGACACCCTGGAAGGGCAGAAGTCCAGATTTTAAATACAGAATCTTTTGGTTCTTTAGCTGGCCTTTCGGCTGCACGGGTTCGGAAAAGTGAAGCACCTCGAAGTGAAACTTGATCTTGGATGACTCATTGAGTACCACAAGCTTCAGTTCCGAGGCGGGATAGTAACTCGTGTAGAGCTCGGAGTCGCGTAGCCGAAACTCTTCCTCAACCTTAAAGTAGACCTTCGCGCTCTTTCCCGGCTGGATTAACTTGGGGACATGTATGCCCGTGCCGAGGTTGTACTGTGGCTCGGTCACCTCGATATCTTCCTCGTTGAATCGGGCTTCCTTGACAGCGCCCGAGTCCCGATTGAACTTATATTCCATTTGCCACTGTTTCTCCGACTGCGTGCGATTAATAACCGTATATGACATTTCGGTTGTGAACTTCACCCAATCACCATTGGTGTCTTGCGCTCGTATTTTAAATACGACATCTTCTTTATAGAAGTCCAACGAGAACAATTGCTTAGTAATGGCAGCCTCGATTCTCGCAGGATATGTTAGCCCCAACACCTTCTCCTGTTTTCGGTAGCTCGTAATGAGACTAGCCAATGAGACCGATGACAAGAAAGAAAAGTATATGGTTATGGCGATTGGGTGTTGCTTTAGCCAATCAAGCGGATGATCGGCTTTCGATAGGTGCTCGAAAAATTCAAAGCCTGCGAAAGCTGATATCAATAAGAAGGAAGCTACCCACGCTGTGGTCCGCGAGAGCCTGCTCGGTAACTGGCGCCTATATAGGAAGATTGCCGCAAAGCATAGGACGGCTACCACAGTCCAAGCTCCCGCGTTGAAGTAATCCTGCAGGCCAAGAGATCCGATTACTACCGCAACGACCGTGGCTATCTGCGGGACACCGGTTCCAAACTCTTCCTTCAATATGTCTTTGAAGGAGGAATCAAGGTCTAAGGCCGTTCCTTTTGTAGACATGAGGCTCACACCTTCCCTCACCATCTTCGCCAAGCTAACCCTAGGTTCCGTTTCATAATCGAAAGCGGGGGCCATTCTACACCTAATTCCCCGTCTACCTGGGAGGCTCTGAGGCGATTTATTTTTGGATACGGCATTCTCGGCAGCACCCGCACGGTATGGATGGCCAGCGCCTGCGCCATGCTCGCCCACGCCGGAGGTTCGACAGTCTGGGTATTCTCCACCACGCTGCTGCAGCTCCATACCGACGACCGCTCCGCGGCCGCGTCTTCTCCGCCGACCTGGGCTTCTCCATGCTGACCATCGCCGCCGGGGCCTACCTGTGTGGACGCCTGCTCGACGCCGGCATCGCACCGCGCACCGTCGCTACCTATACGGGAGTAGTGATGCTGATTCCTGCAGGATTATGGGCGTTGGCGATGCAAAAGAAACCAGTTTGAAAGGGCGTGGCTTCAAGCCGCGCCGCGCGAGGCGATCTCAGGAGAAACATAGGCCCGCGCGGCACCGTGAAAAAACGGGTCCGTGTGGCGCTGTCGAAGACGGTGCCGCCGCAGCACCGTGGAAGAGCATGCCAATGCCGCGCGGCGGAGATCGGGCCGGTGCAGTAGCGTGGAAGAGCGGCGCTTCAGCGCCGCGTAGAGCGTCTTCAAAGAGTGCGGGCTTCAGCCCCGGCTCTATCCGGCCAGCCGGTCAATCTTTGCGGCCATGATGAAGTCGCTTTCGGTAAGGCCGTCGATCTTGTGCGTCCACATCGTGATTTCGGCCTTACCCCACTTCAGCAAAATGTCGGGATGATGGCCCTGCTCCTCAGCCAGCGCTCCCACGCGATTCACAAACTCCAGCGCCTGCTTGAAGTCGGGAAAGGTGAAGGCACGAGTGATGTGGTGCTGATCGACCACGTTCCACTGCGGCACATTCTTGTGCAGAGCATCGAGGTCTTCTCCCTTCAGCGGTGGTACTCCGCCGCGGCAGGGAACGCATTTCTTGTCGGCTAGTTGCTCAGTCATGGAAGTCACTCTTGCAATCACTAAGGCAACCGGTTATACAGCCGCTCCGCCCGATGAAGGCAGGTACGGTCCTTCGGGCTCCATCGCGCTGGGTGAAGCCGGATCACGGAAGTAGCGCTTAATCCAGATCATATATCCAAAGAAGAGAACCATGAACACCACGCTCCACCATAGCATTATCGTGCCACTGCGAAAAGCCGGGTTAGTGCTCATCTGCTGTAGCTGCTTTTCCGACCATCCCATCTTCGAATAAGCCTGTAGCAGGTCCGCACGCCCGAAGGTGATGACCGCCGAAATCATCTTCAGCGACAGCACGCAGACGGCAATCCACCATCCTGCCAGACGCAACCGGTAAAGCGAGATGGCAAGGAATGCGTCGATTCCAGACATGGCCACCAAAGCAGCGGCAGCCGCCAGGCCGGTAAGGTATTTTCCGAAGAAAGGTATAAACGGAGTCGTAACCGCCATCAACAGATAATAGACCGCGCTGAAGCCAAGCATCAGGCTTATAGCCAGTACGGGCAAAGGACATAGATCCGTCCATCGCTCGACCGGGTCACGGCGTTTGCAGGTTTCCTCAACGTCCTTGCGGCGGAAAAAAATCAGGAAGGCGATGGGCAGAAGCACAAAGAAGATAGAAAAAAATACGATGACAATCGTCAGAACGACGGCTAGCACTCCTGTGGGCATGGGCGGCGCATTGGGGGTCTGGACAGCCGATTGCCGGAAGCTGGCCGCAAAAATTGTCGGCATGAAAACGGACATTGCGACGGTCGCAACAACCCCGACGATCAGCCAGATCCAGGACAGGATCAGATTCAGAGCCCACGCCCAGCGCTGTGCCCGGATGGAACCAATCCCCAAGGTCACCAGCAAAGCCGCTGCGAACGCATAAGTGCAGATGCCGGACACATAGCTGCCGGCTGGCATGCCTCCGCCAGCGATCTTACGAGAGAAGACGGCGCCCAACAGCATCATGGGAATCATCAGCGCGGCCAGCGCGCCCAGAATTATCTCGACGATGCCGTAGATCGTCAGTCCTGTGCTGCGATCTTTGTAGCTTGTAAATTCGGGAACCCCAGCCGAGTTGGTGACCGCCGGAGGTGCAGGGTCTTGTGGCAATTCCACGGGAGCCTCCTAGACGAAGACGCATTCTAGCAGGAGGCAGGGAAGACGGCGATGGGACTTTCTACTGGTGAAGAGAGGGGGGCTCTGCAGGCAGAGCCGCACGCCAGTACTCTATTTGCGAGGAATTGCCGAACCGGATGTGCGCCGTGGTCCGACTAGAACGGAATATCCTCATCCGTGATCGGCCCTGACCCGGCATTTGCGTGTTCGGGTTCAGGCATGCGCTGATCGAAGTTATTTCCACCGCCGGCAGACGCACCCGCGCCACGCGAGCTCCCGCTGAAGTCTCCGCCGCCTTCGCCGCGTCCGCCGAGCAGGATCAGGTCGCTGGCTACCACTTCCGTCATGTACTTCTTTTGCCCACTGGTCTTATCGTCCCAGGAGCGGGTTTGCAGCCGCCCCTCGATGTAGACTTTGCCGCCCTTCTTCAGATACTCGCCCGCAATCTCGGCTAGGCGCTGCCAGAGCACCACGTTGTGCCACTCGGTGCGGTCCTGCCACTCGCCGCCCTTGTCTTTGAATCGCTCATTGGTCGCGATGGTCAGCTTGGCCACGGGCGTGCCCTGCGGCGTGTATTTAATTTCGGGATCCTTGCCCAGATTACCGATCAGTTGAACCCGGTTCAGACTCTTTCCAGCCATGGGGTGCTCCTCTGCGGGTTCACTATAGCAGAAGGAAGCGCACGAAGAATGGGGCAACCGGAATAGAAATGCGAGAATTGCCATTCCGGGATGGAAAGAACAGGTCGTAGGTGTTAGGTTTCCGGTTCGCCTAAGACCTGAGACCTGTGACCCGAAACCTGATACCCGCCGCTGCTTCTGCGTTATAATCCCCGCATGCCTCCTGCTCCCGGCGCTACGAAAGCTGTCGGCATGGTTCCCGACGAGATGAAGTCCGAACCGAGGTCCAAGGGCCTCAGCACGCCTCGCAAGAAGAAGCCGAAAGAACTGGCCGTCATAACCGAATGCTGCACCGGTTGCGCGGGGTCGCCAGCTTGCGTCGAATACTGCCCGGTGGAAGACTGCATGTTCTGGGTGGCCGACGAAGACAGCACCCCCTTCGGCCGCATCGCAGTGGACCCAATCCTTTGCATCGGCTGCAAGAAATGCCTAAGCAAAGGCCCCGATGGCTGCTTCCTTGATGGTTGTCCCTGGGACGCCATCGCGATGGTTGAGACGACCGAGGTCGAAAAGGAAGTCGGAGCGATGACGTTCTAACCGTCAGCCCCAGCCATTGTCATCCTGAGCGGAGGTGTGGGATTCGCGAAGCGAATTCCATACCGGAGTCGAAGGACCCCTTTCACTTGCACAGGCCGTGAAAGGCATTCCTGCGACGAATGCCTATTTCGTCCGCTCCCGGATCGCCCGTTCCGTAATCGTTGCCTGCTCCCGCACGTCATTCGAAATGTCCGGCAACTCGCGCTCGTAGGGAAGAACCGAAGGAATATCTTCAGCCTCTCCGACCAGGTAAAGCGCCCGCAAGGCCTCCCAAACCTGTTCAGTGGAAGGATCGACCACGGCGACTTCGGCTCCAGCCGCAAGGTTCGCACCGGTTCCGGCGACCGAGCGAATCCGTCCCGGAATCGGAGAGCGAATTTCCGCCGACTGCCCGTTCCCAGACTGCAGCTTCGCAATCAAGCCGCCCTGGTGGATCGCGGTACCCGGACGATCCGAATCGACCACGCGTCCGGATTCCGGAGAAACGATGTGCGCGGGCTGGAGCAATGCCACGATCTGCGGCCGACCGGTTGCGTCTCCAAAGCGCACCAGCGACAGAGCCGCATTCCCGCGCACCATCGGCGACGGATCGGCAAGCATTTTCAGCAGCGCTTCATGAAACCCCGCACCGGATGTGTCCTGCCCCATTACCCACGCGTCGGTGTTGCGTACTTCTTCCACGGGATCGGCGGCGAGAACTGCCAGCTCCGGATACCACTGTTTCGCAGTCGAATCGTGCCGTGTGATGCGCTCACCCACCTGTACCAGCGCCTGCTGTATGTGCCGCGGTTTCTTCGTATCGTGCAGGTATTCGGTCAACTGCTGATCTGAAAGCTTCCGTCCAAACCATGTGTTCCACCAGAAAAGAAAAGGCATCAGGCAGATCAGCCACGCGGTCAGGAAGAACAGCAGCTTCTGCGTGCAGGACATGCTGGGCTTGGTCGACGCGGGTTTTTCTGGCAGCGGTTGCGCCGGAATTGGATGGGCGGACATATCGAAAAGCTCAACTCAAAATTCACGTGGAACTAAGAACCCGGCAGCCTATTCCACCACATCTGCATCGAGCACGCGCTCCTGCTCTAGGTAGTGCGAAACGGCATACTGCGCCAGAAGCGGCGTTTGCAGCCGGATTTCGGCTCCAATCCATTCACCCTTGGCATGCGGCGCGCCCGGCGCATGATTGCACCGCCCGCCACTCCCGAACTGTGGTCCGAAGTCCGCGCTTTGGATCTGGTCAAACTGCATGATCTCGCGCCAAGCCTCGTCGCCGACGGTTCCGGCTACGTCAATTTTCAAGCGCACGACCGACATAAGAAGTGCAATCAACAATCAGCAATCAAGAATATCTCAGCTGTGCGGAAACCACTGGTACAGCATGAAGTACACCAGCACTCCGGTCACGCTGACATACATCCACAGCGGCCAGGTCCATTGTGCAATCGCGCGATGGCGATCATAGCGCCCCCGCAACCCGCGACTCAGCGTGATGATTACCATGGGCACGATCACTATGGCGAGTGTGACGTGTGGGATCAGAAGCCAAAAATAAACCGTTCGCCAAACGCCCTGGCCTAGAAAATGAATGTCGCCGACGTGGGCATGGAAATAAACGTAACACGCGAGAAACAGAGCCGAAGCGACGACCGCGCCGATCATACTTGCGCGATGCGCTGCTACCTTTCCGCGCGCAATCAGATATCGCCCAATGAGCAGCAGGATAGCGCTGATGCCATTCAAACTGGCGATCAGGGCAGGGAAGAACGCGTATTGCTCAGGGATCACGCCGCCGGCCTCGTGGTGCGGCGGTTTGCCATGAGAAACGCTAATCCAAACATTACGAGCGAGAACAGAAGCAACGTGGCTATGGCAGACGGCAAAGGGAATTGGGTTTCCATCCCGGGATAGAGCAGGTCTCGCAGAGCCTCGACGCCGTAGGTAAGAGGATTCATGTACATCAATGCGCGAATCCATCCCGAAGCGCCGGACAGCGGAAACAGCGCGCCTGACAAGAGCCATAGCGGAATCAGAAACAGGTTGATGATTCCGTGAAACGCCTGCGTGGAGTCCATGGGCCACGCGATGGCGAAGCCCAGCGCAGTCAGCGCAAACGAAACCAGAAACACAACCACGGCGACCAGCAGAACCTGAACCAGTTCGAGATGCACGCCTGCGAACGGCGCAAAAACCAAAAAGACCATTCCCTGAATCGCGGAAAGCGTCGTCCCGCCGAGAACCTTGCCCAACACGATCGCCGGTCGTGGCACCGGCGCCACCAACACCGAGAGCAAGAAGCCTTCTTTGCGATCCTCGATCACCGACATCATGGTGAAGATCGAAGTGAACAGCACGATCATGATCAGCGTGCCGGGATAAAAGTAATCCATGTAATGCTGCTGCACCTGGCCTGCGCCCGTGCGAAACGACGTGCCGAATCCCGATCCAATTACCACCCAGAACACCAGCGGCGATGCCAGCACGCCAACTACGCGCGCTTTTTGCCGGTAGAAGCGCACAATCTCGCGCCACCAAAGAGTGAACGCGGGCAACCAGACCCCCGCTGAGGAGGAAGCGATTGGTCGCGATAAAGCGGCGGTTTGAGTGGCCACGAAATTTAACTCGCTTTCGGTGCGGCAGTTTTAGCCGGCGCGGCCGTGGCCGCTTTCTTGCCCAGCATGCCGGAGTCCCGCATTTCCCAATACGCGTTCAGAAAAAAAACTGCCGACAGGGTCAGCAGGATCAAGATCATAAACATGCCATCGACGGTGGTAATCATTCCGTTCGCCAGTACCCCCGCGATTCCCAGCAAAGGAAGGATTCCAAGCACAAGGGAAAGAACAAGAATCATAGAACGCACGTCACCTCCTGTGAGCTTTTGAATTTTTCTTTGAACCACCGACTGCCGCTTCGTTATCCTTCTCGCTACTCTGGTTTTCGCTCCAGAACTTGTGCCCGGTACGCCGGATAAAGACATCTTCGAGCGCCGGCTTGCTTATCGAAAGCGCCTCGATCTCTCCAGGAAAAGCCTCGACGACTTCGGTCACAAAGCGGTGCGCGCCATGGCGCTCCACCCGCACCTGATTTTCGAGAACCGTAGTCTCCACGTGAAATCGATCTCGAATGCGATCTGCCAGCAATCCCGCATCGTGAGCCGCATCCAGCAATACCACGTCGCCGCCGATTTCGGCCTTCAACTCCGAGGGCGTACCTAGGGCAACCAGATTGCCTTCATTCATGATGGCCAGCCGGTCACAGCGCTCGGCTTCTTCCATCAGATGCGTCGTTACCAGCACGGAAACATGCTCCTCGTCACGCAACATCTGCAGATATTGCCACAGATCGCGCCGGGCGCCCGGGTCGAGACCGGTGGTCGGTTCATCGAGCAACAGCACTCCAGGATGATGCAACAATCCCTTGGCCAACTCGATGCGCCGTTGCATTCCGCCGGAGAATGTTTCAACCAGCTCTTTGGCGCGGTCCGCCAGGCCGACACGCGAAAGAATTTCCTGAATCCGCGCTTTCAAAGATGCACCACGCAACCCGTACAGGTGTCCTTGATGCCAAAGATTTTCGTAAGCAGTCAATTTCAGGTCGACGCTCTGCGCCTGAAAGACAACGCCGATCTGCCGCCGCAGGCGTGCCGGGTCCTGCACCGCATCGCAGTCCATAATAATCGCGTGCCCGCTGCTCGGAACCATCAACGTGGAAAGGATCCGGAAGAGCGTGGTCTTGCCGCTGCCGTTCGGGCCCAGCAGCCCGAACAACTCCGCCGGTCCTACGTCGAACGAAACGCCGTTCAGCGCCGTGCGCTTCTCATAGCGATGTACAAGATTCTGCACCGAAATAACCGGTGCTCCGTGCGGTGTGGCGACTTCGGGAGCAGCATCAGCAAAAGCGGAAACTTTTGAGACCAAGAGAGGTCCTTCATGCAACGGATGAATAAATCGATTACGGATAAACCTATGTATTAGTTTACGACGATATCGCGCTCAGCATCATGCCAATGAATTGTAAAGAGGAAAACACTTCCGGATCGAAGGCTGCAGATAAGTGCCGCAAGACCATCGAAGACTATCGGTGCCGCTCATGCGGCTGAAACATTCTGTTGCGCCTGCGGTACCCGTTCCTCGAAGGCCACCGGAACGTGTCGCCAGACTTGAATCGACAGAATTACGGTCGTCGCCAGCAACAGCGCCCCCACCGCCACGTGTGCCACGGTCGCGGCCACCATCGGCAACTCAGGCTGCACCGCATTTCGACCCCATGCCACACGCGTCAGAAACGCTGTAAATCCCAGGCAAAGCTGCGTGATCAAAAGCGAGAGCATTAAGATGGCCGGACGCCGCACGGCGTCAATGTCCGAATAAACTGAAATAGCTCGTATCGCAGTCCAGGACAGCACGAACGCCACCAGCACCGCGTGCACCACGTGAGGCCACCAGCTCATGCCGTGATGGCGAAACATTCCCCCGAGAATCAACTGGACATACAACAAGAAAATGGAAAGCAGGGTCAGCGTGAATAGGCTGGGCCGGCGCGAATCGAAATCCACTCGCGAAGGCTCCTCGATCCACCGCCGGCCGGTGAAAAGTGCGATTGCCACGGCAATGCAAAAAAACGTTTGCGCCACGGTGGCATGCGCGGTAGAAAGCCAAGGGGGCTGGAAGAACAGAACCGTCATCCCACCCAAGGTGGCCTGGGTGACAAACGTGCACAGGGCGCCAATCGCAAGCCAGCGCAACCAGCGGCGGCGCTCAACCAACAGCGTCCAGATGGCGATTGCAAGCGTCAGCATCCCCAGCGTTCCAGCCACCATGCGGTGGCTCCACTCATAGCGCACGCCGCCGACAAAGTGCGGCACCTTCACGAGATACCCGAACGAAGTGGGCCAGTCGGGCACCGACAGCCCTGCGTCATTGCTGGTGACCAATGCTCCCGCCGTGATCACGACAAACGCAGCGCATGCCGTGAACACAGCAAACGCGTGATGCGCACGGTTGTAAGTTGCTGGAAGGGCTTTCAGAGCATTTCCCCTGGACCGGCTAGTTTGGAATAAGATCGTCTTCTTCGTGGGCGACGCGGAACCGGGCCCCGGTCGCGCCGCAACAGCATATTCTAAGACGATCTTACCCCGCGGACAAGCTTGGTTTGGTAGTCGAGCAGTTTGACCCTTTCCCGGTTGTCATCCTGAGCGTAGCCGGTTTTCCGGCGGAGCGAAGGATCTCCTGCTGAACCGGCATAGAGCGTCAGCCACCCTAAGCCACTACCCTTGGTTGGCTACTCTCCTCCAGCTTTGAAGCTCTGGTCCACGGTCTTGCTCTCTTTTGCCGCAACCGTCACCTTCTGATCCTGCTCGCCCAGTTTCTCGTGGACGAAGGCAATCGTGTAATCGCCCGGGGGCAGGCCCTTGATTTCGTACTTGCCCGACTTGTCTGTGACGGCATAGAACGGACTCTTCACCACGCTGATATACATCTTCATCCAGGGATGCTGGTTGCACTTCACCGGCAGCATGACTTCTTCGCGGGCAAAGTTCTTTTCAATCGCCGGCGACGATGGCGGCTGGGACTCGTTCCACTCGCGGTTGTCTTTGGGAGTGGGATGAATGTTGTGTGTGGTCTGGTCGTCGTTCTTGATCTGCACGGTCTGCCCTGCCATGACGCCCAGGACGTGAGGATGGTACTTGCAGCCGCTCTGGTCGAGGACGACGGCATCTTTGGGCACGTCGAAAGTCCGGCTGCCGAGTCCGTCTTTCACGTAGACAAAGACATTGGCCAGATCGCCGTCGCTCACTACTACGTTCTCCGCCTCGTTTGCACCTTTGCACGCCGGGTCCTGGCTCATGTCGATCTTCGACGGTTTAGGAGCCGTGCCATCGAATTTCACCGTGCCGCTCACCGTGGCCACGGTCGCGGGGTCAATGGGCGTTGCCGCTGGAGTGGGTGCTGCGGACGGAGCCATCGTGTTGCTCGATTGCTCTGTGTTCTCTTTCTTGTTGCATGCCGCCAACAAGAACAGGGAAAACAACGTCAACATGCTGGCGGCTATTCTGAAGTTCATTTTCTTATTCATGATGTCACCCTTTCTCACTGAGTCAAAAATTGCTAACCATCGAATCTATCTGATCGGCTTGCCAACCAAATCGCAGATTTTTACCGCGAACCACCGCTGGACCCTGGATGCGACTCCACCGCGGCCTGTTTGCGAACGTTTTTTACTTGTACTGCGGCTTTCGCATGTGGCATGGACACCGCCACCTTCCGCTGTTCTTCCGGCGTTAACTGGAAGATATAGTCGGTCAACAGTTTTCTGTGATCCCCCGCGTACCCTTCAAACGACGGCGGCGTTGGTCCGGCAAACACCCACTGACTATTCTGTTGCTTGAACAAACCTGACGGCATCGACGTTCCCGGGCTCACCGCCTGTGGGTCGGTAATCCACCGCTCGACCCAATCGGGCTTCAACCGCTCCTTCGCTAGCAAAAAGTTTGGCGCAGTGGCGATTTTGTCGTGTGCGGCATCGCCTGTCGCATGACACTTCAGGCAAGGCGCCGCGGTGCTGGAGAACAGGCTTCGCGCCATGTCCGTTTCTTTCGTCGTAAGCACAGGAACCTGCTCTGGAATGTAAGGCAACGGTTGCTGAGACAATGCCTGAAAGAAGCGCACCAGCTTGCGCAGTTCATTATCGGAGAACGAGAACGTCGGCATGCGCACCTTCAAGTAAGGCCGGACGCCGTTGCGGTTCGTGTCCGTCGTGCTCAACGCTGGATTCGACAAGAACTTGCGCAGCCACTCCGGATCGACACGCGCACCTTCCGTCAAAAGCTTTGGCGGCAATTGCTCCTGATTGTCCTCATACTGCGGCAATCCCATCAGAATCGTTCGCTGGCCCGGGATGAACTGGTGGCAGCCCATGCAGTTGTACTTCTTAACGATCCACCAGCCCTCTTGAATATCGTGCCGCGCGTCGCCCGGTTTGTATTGATAACTCGCGGGCAGGGAAGTCTCCTCGCTTCCCATCAGGAAAGTCGTGAGATCGAGCACTTGCTCCTTGGTGAGGTGGACGTTCGGCATGCGCAGCGCTTCGGTTTCGCCCTTCACCATGCCCTGGTCATAAACATTCGGCTCGGCCAGCTTGTGTTCGAAGAATCCTTTGTGGTCGTACCACGGCTCTGTCGCTGGGCCATCGGGCAGACGAGCGAGGTCTTCTTTGTCTTTGATCGGTTCGGCGTCCTTGCCGCCGCGCTGCGATACTTCGGTGAACAACGCGAAGTCGAGACGCTCGATCGGCTTGCTACCTTCGAACGTCAGCTCGGTGCCAATGCGGCCTTCGTCTTCGAAGCCGGCAATTTCATGGCAGCCCGAGCAGCCGAAGTGCCGCACCCACTTCTTGCCCTCAGCCTTGAGATTCGGATCATCCATGAACGCCGCATTCGGATAGGAGGAAGGCTCCTGCTTCTTCTGTGTCAGCAAGTAGGTCGCGATATCCTCCGCATCCTCCTCCGTGAGCCGCAAGCTTGGCATCACTGTCATGTTCTGCACTTGCAGCTCGTGCCCATCATTCGGACACTGACTGTGATCGAGGTCAAACTGATAGGGAAGACCCTTCTTCGCGTAATCCTCCGGCCCGATATCTTTCTTCTCGTAAGGACAGTATGGCCGGGTGCGTTGGCGCGCATTATGGACCCACCGCACCAGGTAATCGTAGTTCGCCTTCTCGCCAACGCGGCTCAGATTTGCGGCAAACACCCCGCCTTCTTTCTGATCGCCTTCGCCGACCGAGTGGCAGGCCATGCATCCGCGGGTCTCAAATAATTCTTTTCCATGCGCTGCATTTCCCGGCTTGTGTTGCGGAAGCGCATCGGTGAATCCGGATTGCCAGATATACGCCGAAATCGCCTGAATCTGATGATCGCTCAGGCGGAAGTTCGGCATCTTGGTCGTGGGGCGAAAATCGGTCGGCTTCTTGAGCCATACCGGAATCCAATTCTTGTTGAGCTTCAGCCGAACATCTTTCAGGTTCGGGCCAACCTTCTTCATGTCCTGCATCAGGCTGTGTGATTGGAAGTCGAGTTGTTGCAATCGCCCGTCCAGCTTGCTGTTCGCTACTCTCAGGTCCACTGCCTGAGTGTTCAGCTGGTTCGCTTCCTCGTTCGATGCCGCGGCATCGGCCTGCTTCATCAGGTAGGCGGTCTGTTTCAGATTGTCTTTCTTCTGCGTCTCGGACTGCTTGATCTGCTGGCTGATCGAATTCAGGTCCTCGGGCTCTTTGTCGTAACCTTCATAGCGATGGCAGCCCATGCAGCCCCGCTGCCGGAACAGATCTTTTCCGTCGTTGATGGTTTGCCACTGCTGATCGCCGCTGGCCAACACCATGTCGGCTGCGTGACAATTCTGGCAGCCGGCTTGCGCGTTTTCTTTAGGAAACAGCGGCCACAGCCAGTGCTCGTAGTTTCCGTGCGCTTTCTCAACGCTCGTGGTCGCTCGGCCATTTCCCTGATGACAAGGTGAACACCCAAACTTCTCCGGGTCGTGAATCTGCAACAGCTCCGGCTCGGTATGGCTGACAAACGCTTCCGCATATTCGTCGGGCTTCTTTTCGCCCTTCGACGACATCGCGGCCGCAGTAATCTTTAACGGCTCGCGCGTGTTCATGTGGCACGACTCGCAGCGGTCGACGATGTTGGCCTCGGCAACATTGATCTGCACAATCGCCGGATCCCATTCCGTTGCCCTCCGCTTCAAGCCGTCAATCTGCTGCGGAGTCAGGTCCACGTCATGGTCGGCGATGTATTCATCCATCTTCGCCTTGGCTGCAGTCGCGGGTTTCAGAACGTCGCCGAGTTCCAGGCTGAGCTTGGTGCGCTCGTCACGAATCTCGTTGTAGGTCTCTTCCAGTTGCTGAAAGGTATATTTTTTCTTGCTGCCGTCGGGGAACTCGACTGTCGCCTGTTCGCTCTTGTAACTATCGATTTCCTTCTGTTTACTCGCCTTGTCTGACGCGCTCTTGGTGGTTTCGTATTCGTAGGTCAGAGCATTCACATAAGCGCGACGGTCGGTGAAAACGCTCTGCACGGCGAGCAATCGAGCGCTGGCATCGTCGAGTTTCTTGCGCGCTTCTTCTCCCTGCGCCTTCGAATCCTGATAAGCCTTTTCGTAAGCCTGCTGCAGCGCCGCATAATCCGGATTCTGTTCGATATCTTTTTCAGACGTTGCCGATTTCGACCGCGCCGTGTTAAGAAAAGCGCTGTAGCGATCTTTCCAGCTCTCTTGGAGAGCCTTCCACGGCCGCTGGTTCCACGCCTCATCCCACAAGGCCCAGAACAGCGTCGCCATCAAAATCACCATCGCGATCAGGTAATAAGCGGCGTACGACTTAGTTGTGATCGGGTCTTGCTCGAGGTTGGGTTGTTCAGGCACCGCGCTTCCTCCGGAAATCGGGTCTTAGGGACCGGTCTTAGGTGTCAGGTCTTAGGTCACAGGTCCGAGGCCAATGAGTTCGTTGGTGTTCCTAACACCTGAGACCTGAGACCTGACACCAGAGACCGCACTTCAAATATTGAACCAGGGTGTAATCCACACGTACTTGATGTGCCACAGTAGGCGCAGCCCCATCTTCAGGGGCAAGGCCACCATGCTCAGCAAAAGAAATTGCGTGATGCCGAACTGCAACAGGCTCATCCGCTTGAAATCTTTTCCCATGTACCGCCGGAAGAGCGAATACACCAGGAAGCCGCCCAGCAGGTAATAACCGCCCACCACGATCGCGCCGAAAAGCGCCTTCGCCATGTTCGACGTGATGCCAAAAATATCTGGCAAGTCGCGGTTCACCTCATAGATCAGCCGGTTGTGATCCCAGGTTTGCCCCGGCCAAAACCACTGCCAGCCAGGCCCGCGGATGAACGTCCCGATGATGATCATCGCGACCCAGAGAATGATGAAGCCAAACAGGAATGTCCCAATTGAAAACTTGCGCTGCTTCCACGTGTAATAGCCGCTGCCCAACGGATTCGTGTCGATGTAAGGAATCACCATGAGGCCGATGATGATCATGGTCGGCATCACGACGCCCGCGATCCACGGATCGAAATAGACGAGCATCTCCTGCAGTCCGAGGAAATACCACGGAGCCTTCGCAGGATTCATGGTCAGGTTCGGATTGGCAGGCTCTTCGAGCGGAGCGTTCAGAGTGATCGACCACACCATCAGAATGATGGTCACGATAATGGCAGCGAGAAATTCAATGCGCAGCAGAAACGGCCAGACGTGCACTTCCTTCTGCCAGCCTTGCTTGAAGGGCCAGGTCTTGCGGTGATGCGTCTTGGCGAGCGCGGCATCGCCTTCGAGTTGCTCGATGAGAACGTCGTTGGCATGCGCCTGCTTCCACGCCAGATAAATGTAGAAGCCAAGCAGTGGAATCAAGCCTACGATCGGCACATTGTCCGGAGCCGAGCAGATTTCCCAAAGTTGTCGCCAGTCCATAATGTCACCAAGACCTTGTGGGGACGGCCGCCCTCGGCCGTCCATGTCGAGCGCAGCTCGACTGGTTTTTGCTGGCGCCGGCTAAAAGGCGGCCGAGCTTCGCTCGGCGGACAGCCGAGGGCGGCTGTCCCCACATAAATCTTCTTACTTCACTCTCCCGCCGCCTTCGGCCCTCTCCTTGGCTTATCCGCTTCGGCTTGCAGCATCACCGGCGCCGGACCCGAAATCCCGCCATCTTTTCTTACACGCCAGAAGTGCACAATCATCAGGATCGAAGCCACAATCGGAATTCCAATGCAGTGCCAGATATACGACCGCAACAACGCGTTTGCATCCACGATTGATCCGCCGAGCAGGCCGAAGCGCACGTCGTTGTATGGAGTCATGCCCAACATCGAACCGAACGGCCCTTCATGCCCCAGCAGCGGCGTAGCCCGCGCCATGTTGGTACCAACGGTCACGGCCCAGAAGCCAAGTTGATCATCGGGCAACAGATAACCTGTGAACGAGAGCAACAAAGTAAATACCAGTAGCAATACTCCAATGTTCCAGTTGAATTCGCGCGGCTTCTTATACGAACCCGTCAGAAATACGCGGAACATGTGTAGCCACACGCCGATCACCATCAAGTGAGCTGCCCAGCGGTGCATGTTACGCAGAATTTTTCCGAAAGGTACGTCGTGTTCGAGATACAAAACGTCGCGAAACGCCTGTACCTTGCTGGGGTGGTAATAAAACATCAGCAGCACGCCGGTGTAGGTGAGGATGATGAACAGAAAGAACGTAATGCCGCCCATGCCCCACGTGTAGCTGTAGCGCACCGCATCGCGATTGATCTTCGCGGGATGCAAATGCAGGAACACATTCGATAGCACGCCCAGTGCTCGGTTGCGCGGCGTATCGTCGTGCTTGTGGCGGAAAATCGAAGTGTAGACCTGGGTCTTGGTCGGATCCTTCAGCCCTTCGATCTGCTCTTTCGCTTTCGCAGGGATGTCGACCTTCATCGCCTGAATGTCTTCTTTGACGCGGTCGACTAATCCCACTTTGCCATTCTTGCCGTTGTTTTCGTCAGCCATATGAAAGTCCTGGGTCGTAGGTATCAGGTGTTAGGTCCTTAGGTTTTAGATCTCGGGTTCGCCCAAGACCTGACACCTATGACCCGAGACCGAACTTCTAGACTCCCGTTAAGAATGCTCCTGGATCGTTGAATTTACTCGGCTGTCCCTTCGGCCACTGATAGAGCCTGGAGGTATCGACGATAATCTGCCCATCGGGTGCAAGCTCTACGTGAGCGCGGTCCATGGGACGCGGCGCCGGTCCTTCGAAATTGATCCCTTCGCTGTCATAGCCGCTGCCGTGGCACGGACACTTGAATTTGTTTTCGCTGGGTTTCCAGTCTGGCGTACATCCCAAATGAGTGCAGCGCGCGTAGATCACGAAGACGCGATCCGGAGTGCGGTCGACCCAGATGCGATACTTCTGCTGAAACTTGGTGTCAACCCCCAGGGCGAACTCCGAGGGATAGCCGATTTTGAAAACGGTATTTGGTTCGAAAAGAGTGCGGGGAAGAAAAAATCGAAAAAAAGCGAGGAACCATGCGGTCAGGAATGCGGTAACCGCGACCCACACCAGCCGCCGTCGTCGTTGATCGACCTCTGTATTGGAAGGACCTGCCGAAGAAAGCCCCGCGGCCGCGGCAGCCTTCGAGGTGCCAACCGCGGGCGTGCCCACATATTTCGTGGCGTCCGCTGCCGGTGTGGCAGCCGGCTTACCGGGGTCAGGATTCGGGTTAGGCTTCTCGGCCCCCGTTTCAACCATCGATCCCCTCCTTTTCTCGAACCACCTGGTTCTCGAAGAATGTTCTCGAACAACTTCCTGCGATGTTGCACTTACTCCTTAAAACATCATGGGGGCGCTTACCCTGCGGTTGCAAATGTTGACGTTCCTATTTCCGCATCCTCGAATCGAGTGTGCGAAACAACCTCTCGGCCCAAAGCTTCCCGCACTAACTCGCCGAGAGCACAAATAAACTTGGGAGAATCGTTCAACCCGGCGCTCATCTCGAACCGCGCAATTCCCAACTGCCGCGCTTCTTCTCGCGCCTCGTGGTCGATCTCGCCCAGAGTCTCCACATGATCGGAAACAAACGCCACCGGCACGACGCAAACATCCTGCGCTTTTTCCGCCGCCAGATCGTGCAGCGTTCGGTGCAGCGAAGGCTGCAGCCATTTGCTTGCGCCCACCTTGCTCTGGTAGCAAAGGCGATGACGATTGCGCCATCTCCCGCGCTCCATCAAAAGCCGCACCGTCTCTTCAATCTGCCGCTGGTAAGGGTCACCCTTGGCGATAACCGACATGGGAATGCTGTGCGCGCTGAAAACTATCCCGGCTCGTTCCGGCACCGGAAATCGCCCGAGGGCTTCTTCAATTTTTTCTATGACGGCGTCTAAATACATCGGATGCTGATAGAAGGCGTCGACGTTGTGTACCGGCATGTCGTCGTGGAACAACCGCCGCCATTCATTCAGACTGCTGCCGGTCGTGGTCGACGAGTACTGCGGATACAAAGGCAGCAACACCACCTCATCGCACTCTGCCGCTTTGAGCTGCGCGATGGCTTTGCTGGTAAAGGGATGCCAGTAGCGCATCGCCACAAAACATCGGGCATCGACTCCGCAGCTTGCCAACTCGGTCTCCAAAGCTCGCGCCTGCTGCTCAGTAAAGCGCCGGATCGGCGAGCCTCCACCAATCGTCGCGTAATGATGTTGCACTTTGCGTGCGCGCGTGGTTGAAATTAATTTTGCTAAGGGTCGGCGTCCGATGCGGGCAAAAGGAAAATCGATGATATCGGGATCGCAGAAGAGATTAAAAAGGAAAGGCTCTATCGCAGCCAGCGTGTCAGGACCGCCCAGCTGAAACAGAATCACTCCCACACGCCGTGTTGTGCGCGTCATCCCCCAGAAACCCCAGAACGGGCGAATTTACTCCCATCTGCGGCCAGAGTCAATGGCGGAATGAAACACTCCGCTTAAAAAACCGGACAAGTGACGCGTGAATGCAGAAATGAACAATGGAATTTGATTAATGCTGCGGCCGCCGAACCTCAACCCGCTCACCGATCTCGATGCTCATCAAGTCTTCTCCAACTTCGAGTGGGCCAGAGTACGTCTTTCTTGTGTGCAGAACCAGGTCTGGGACATTCGGAGGGACGATGTGCGAATAGACCGCGAGTTTCGGCGCGACCTTGGTAAATACTTTGCCGGCCTCGTCCGGAGTAGTATGGTGCGCGACGACGCGCGCTCGCTGCTCCGGAGTATAGGAATTGACAAGCTTGCTGTAGGCTTCGGGATCGAGCACTTCATGAATCAACACATCGGTTCCTTGCGCAAACCGGATCAGGTTCTCTGAATAGCGGGTGTCGCCGGAAAAGCACGACCGAGTGCCCGGCATAATCGATCCGGTATCCAAACGCGGGTTTGAGCAGGCCGTGATCCACTTCGAAGGCGGTCACTTTAAGGTCGCCGTTCTGATAAACGATGCTCTGGTGAACGTCTTTCGCTTGAATTTCTACTCCATGCGGCGGCAGGTTCTCATCGACGTCCCGCCGCATGTGGATATCGAAGGAATACGCCTGTTCGAGGCGCGACATCATACGCCGAGTTCCCACTGGCCCCGACACGCGAAGCGGAATTTTGCGTCCCATTATCCAACTGGTGAGCCAGAGATCGGGAATCCCCACGATGTGATCGGAGTGCAGATGAGTTAAGAACAAACCGTCGATCTGTTCGACCTTGACTTGGTAAAGCCGTTGCAGAGCACCACGGCCGCAATCGAAGAGCAATTTCTCCTGCCCCGCCTCGACCAGAACGCTGGGACCAAAGCGCTCCATCGAAGGACGTGGGTTGCCGGTGCCGAGCAGGGTGACCTTAAGGGTTTGCGCGGACGCCGTTTGCGCGAGAGAAGCGGCCAGAGCGAGCCCTAAAGCCAGCTTCAGCCAGAAATTCCGCATGGCGGTCGGCGCAGCATTCATGAGTTCGAGAGGCTTCATGTTCGTTCAAATGCCTCGGCATGAGCAGCGCCGCCCGCCACAGCGGTTGGGTTTGCCAGTTCCGGACCCGCAATTACGGCAGCCGTAACTCGGCGTGCTCCGGCACCACGATTTGCCTGCGCTCGCCATCATGCCAGTAAAGCACGCGCAGCACTTTGTGAGCTTCCGGATCGGGATCGCCACCCATGCTGCGATTATCGACCACGACGAAGAGTCTGCCATCGTGCTTCATACTGCGTAACAACTCCGTGACATTCATGAAGTGTCCGGCGCCGCCGTAGTACGCGCGCATAATGTGAAATTCGCGGTCGTGCCATTCGTATCCCCGGTCAGGATCCAATTCTAGCCTGACATGCGTTCCTTCCCGGAAAGCAAATTCTTCTACCCCGCGATCCCAGTGCTGTACCCGGATGAAAAGCTCTTTGGTGTGGCCGTGCACCGGATCCACGCCCAGAGTTTGATTGCTAAGATCGAAATCCAGAACTCCGTCGTGCAAGAAGGAGCGCACCTGCGGCGTCACATCCACACGGCGATTCCCAGCGCCATACTCCGCAGCAACCAAGGTTCCGCCTTGCGCCGCTGCCGAGCCAGCAAAAAGAAACATACATGTTAAGCCACTGATTACACCCGAGAGTAATCCTCGCTTCATGATTTACCTTTCTGCCTCATTGACGGGTGAGGCTCCCCAGGCCCCAAGCCTGAACTCTTCAAAAAAGAGTTGTCTCCTGCGAACATTCTATATTGGACGCTCTAGTGAGATGCCGCGGGCGCGGCAGCTTTTGCTTTTTCCATTTCCTCGATCACGGCGTCCGCAAACTCGGAGGTCCCCGCCTTTCCTCCAACATCGCGCGTCAGTTTCTCCGAGTGTCGGTACACTTTTTCCAAAGCATTGCGAATCTGCGTGGAGGCTTCATGCTCGTTCAGATGCCGCAGCATGAGCAGCGCCGACCGCAGTAGCGCGGTGGGGTTTGCCAGATTCTTGCCCGCAATATCCGGAGCTGACCCGTGCACCGCCTCGAAAATCGCGCAGTGATCGCCCAGATTCGCGCTGGGCACAAATCCCAGACCGCCCACGAATGCCGCACACAAATCGGAAATAATATCCCCGTAGAGATTTTCCATCACCAGCATGTCGTACTGATAAGGATTCATCACCAGTTGCATGCACGTGTTGTCGACGATGTGTTCGCCGTAAGTGATTTCCGGATATTCTTTTGCAACTGTACGGCTGCAGCGTAAAAACAGGCCATCCGAGAGTTTCATGATGTTGGCTTTGTGGATGGCGTGAATCTTTTTGCGCTGATTCTTGCGGGCGTACTCGAAGGCGAATCGCGCGATGCGAGTAGAAGCTTTTTCCGTGATTATCTTTAAGCTTTCCACCACACCCGGCACAACCTCGTGTTCCAGGCCCGAGTAAAGGCTCTCGGTGTTCTCGCGCACAATGATGAGGTCAACATCTGGATAGCGCGTCGCAACATGCGGCAAGTTTCGAATGGGACGGAAGTTGGCATACAACTCAAATTTTTTGCGCAAAGCGACGTTGATGCTGGGAAACCCGCCACCCACGGGCGTGGTCACCGGCCCCTTCAAACCTACCCGCGTGCGTTCGATCGACTCGATCAGTTCCTTGGGTATATATTCGCCAGAATCAGCATAGGCCTGCGCGCCGACCGCGAAGGTTTCCCATTCGAACTTCACGCCTGTCGCTTCCAGAATACGCACCGTGGCCTGCGCTACTTCCGGCCCGATTCCATCGCCCGGTATCAGCGTAACTTTGTGACTCATGACTGCCTTTCAGTGGATCGCACTAACCACTCTTTTTCCGCACTTCCGGCGATTCCTTGGCTTTCATCAAATCTCTCAGCTCATCCATGAATTCTTTCACGTCCTTGAAGTCGAGATACACGGATGCAAACCGCACATACGCGACTTTGTCGTAACGCCGTAAGCGGTTCATGATGAGCTCGCCAAGCTCGCTGGTTTTGCGTTCTCGTTCCTGCGACTCAATCACAAAAGACTCGGTTTCGTTCACAATCTGTTCCAGCTTGCTGATCGGCACCGGCCGCTTCTCGCAGGCCCGCAGCAATCCGTTCAGAACTTTCTGCCGGTCGAACTTTTCCCGCCGCCCATCTTTCTTCACCACCATGTAAGGAATTTCGTCGATCCGCTCATAAGTGGTGAAGCGCTTCGCGCACTTTAGGCACTCGCGCCGCCGCCGGATCGACTCCGCTTCCTTACTCTCGCGCGAATCGACTACCTTGTCGTTTGCAAATCCACAGAATGGGCATTTCATAGCGCTGAGCGAACCGAGTATCGCCTGGGAAATAAGTCTTTCAGGATTTACAGAAATTGTAACAGGGGCGTAGCGGCTCAGAGTCGCAGCACGTACCTAAGTAATAGATGATAAGGATTTGTTAACTGGGCGGGCCGTTGATCTCGGTCTCTTCCGCACGATGACTTTCTTCCGACAACTTTCGCAACGAAAGTCTTTCGTGATGCGCCAACAACAGCCCGAGCGGAACCACTGCCGCGAATGTCACCAGCCACAGCAGAATCCCGCAACTCGCAGCCATCTCAGGAGGCACATCGAACACGCTTGAAAGTGCCGCAATCGTCGCCATCTGCGAACCGCCGCCGACGGCCGGCAACTGCAGCATTGATCCCACCATGCTCGCCCCCATCAGAATCAAAATCTGCGAGACCGGAATGTCGAGCGCGGCCATGCCGTAGGAATGCGTCGTCTCCTGATAGGCCAATGCGATGATGTACCACATGCCCACGGAAACCAGGCTCAGCATCAGTAGCGAGACAGGCCCGGAAATCGTATCCAGCCCAAGGCCGAACTCGCGCACCTTCTGTGCCAGTCTGTGACCAAAATTGGAAGACAAATGCCCAAACCGCTCTTCCACCCATCGCGCCACCGCGTCCCCGCTGCGCCGAATCACGATTGCACCCGCTGTTGCTACCAATACAAGGCCGATCAGCAAAAATCCGCCTTCGCGAAAGCGCAAGTAGTACTCAGGATGAGGAATCGCCGGCAGCGCGCTCGGCAGAAAAATCGCCAGCACCATTAGCACGGTGAAGGCGCCAACATCAAAGATCCGCTCGACCGCCCACACCGCCACCTGCGAAGAAAAAGGAAGATCAGTTCGTCGAGCGATCAAATATGGACGGATGAATTCTCCCGCACGCCCCAACAGCGCCAGCCCTGTAAAGCCGATTAATGTTGGCGAAATCATCTCCCACAGCTTTGCCTTCGGGCGCACCGGTTGCAGAAAAATCTTCCAGCGCAGCGCCCGCAGCACGTATGCGATGTAGATCAGGGCCACCGCGTGGAATACATGGCGCTTCCGGATGAGGTGGGTCTGCGCCCAGAAGGTGCCCCAGTCAAACGTCTGCCAGTGCCGATATTGCAGGTAAACCAGAACGGCCAGAATCAGGAACACGACCGCACTGGCTACGATGCGCTTTTTATCCATGAAGGGGAGAAGCCTCGCGCCGCGACCCTCGCAACGCCAAGCGGAAACGGCATCCCAAAGGTAAACGACTGTGCCGCAGGGGTCAATCGAACCGATAAAGACCGTTGCTGAGAAAGACCGAAAGACGCGGTATGGACGCGCTAATTCCTATTTAGGTTTTGCCAACGCAATCGCTTGTCGTACGTTACCTTTTGATTTTTTCAGCGCAGCCGCCGCCTCCGCGCGTGTGACCTCGGCAGCCAACATAACCATCGCGACCGGAGTGCGATTCCCGGAGGCCTGCAAAGTGCGGCGCGCGCTTTCCTGGTCGACTTGCAATGCGCGCTGCAGAATTGCGATGGCCCGCTGCGTTAGCTTCTCGTTCTTCGGATGAACGTTGACCATCAAATTGCCGTAGACATAGCCCAGGCGCGTCATCGCACCGGTCGAGATCATGTTCAAAACCATTTTCTGCGCAGTACCGGCCTTCATGCGTGACGACCCGGCAAGAACTTCAGGACCGACCGGCGTCACAATCGCAAAGTGAGCCGCGCGTTCGAGAGGCGAATCGGGGTTGCAGGTCAGGGCAATCGTGCGCGCGCCCCGGTGCCGCGCTTCTGCGACTGCAGCGACTGTAAAAGGAGTGCGTCCGCTGGAGGCGATGCCGAGCACAACGTCATGTTTTCCAGGTTTGCGGCGCGCCATTTCAGAGCGGCCAAGTTTTTCGTCGTCTTCGCTCGCCTCGGTCGCTGAGGCCAGAGCCTTTGGGCCTCCTGCGATGATGAACTGCACGGAACGCGGATCGGTATTGAAAGTTGGCGGGCACTCGGACGCGTCCAGCGCGGCGATACGGCCACTGGTCCCAGCGCCAACATAAATGAGGCGTCCACCCTGGCGAAGTGCGCCTGCAACGGCATCGATGGCCCGCGCTACCTGCGGTAAAGCGCGCCGCACTGCGGCCGCAACGGTCGAGTCTTGCTCATTGATGAGGCGAGCAATCTCGAGCGCGGACTTCTGGTCGAGATCCTGGCTAGCCTCGTTCGATTGCTCGGTTCGCAGGCGGTGAAGGACAGGCTTGTCTTTCTGTTTCGATCTCAAGTAGTGTGCCTTTCAAAAGATGCCGGACAGGATTCAAATCCGCTCGGTGTTGTGGCCCGTTCATTCTAGCCGCATTGAGTAGTCATCCATTCGGCAGCCGATATCCCGCCCGAAATCTCTCCCAGATTTGTTGCTTAGGCCTTCTCCAACGCCTCAACCACGGCATCATGAAATCTTGGACGCACTTGTTTGATGGCCTGATTCGAGCAATCGGGCCAGGTGCGATTGCTCAATAGAGTGATCGAGAGTTGACGCTGCGGATCGATCCACAAAGAGGTTCCGGTGTAGCCGAGGTGGCCGAAAGAGTTCTCTAAAAAATACTTGCCGGATTGCGACGGCGTCGACGGGGTGTCCCAGCCTAGCGTGCGCGACGTTCCTACGGGCGCGCTTTCTCGGCGAGTGAACAGCGCCACAGTTTCAGGGCGCAGAATGGGCCGTCCGTCATCGAGCATACATTGGGAGAATCTGGCCAGGTCGATGGCCGGAGCAAAAAGTCCGGCGTGCGGCGCTACTCCACCGAGCACACTGGCGTTCTCATCCTGGACCTCGCCCTGAATCACGCGATGCCGAAAGGTTTGATCATCGGCCGTAGGCGGAATCTCTGCTCGGATTTTCGGTGGTGGATTGTACGCTGTATTCGCCATGCCGGGCAGGGCGAAGATTTCGCGCTGGCAAAAGCGGTCGAGGGGTTCATCGGCAAGACGTTCCAGCGCAGTGCCCAGGATGATGAATCCAATGTCGCTGTATTCGGCGCGAGTGGCGGGATCTGCGGCAAGCGGCGTAATAAACGCAGCCTCGAGAAGTTCTTCACGTGTACGGCTTTTAAGAAATAGCTTTTCGTAAGCTGGCAGGCCGGACGAGTGCGCCAGAAGCATGCGCAGCGTCACGTTGCTGCGGCGTGAATCTTTTTCCGCTGCAAGAGTGAATTCGGGAGTGATCGCAGCCACAGGCGTGTCAAGGTCGAGCAACCCACGCTCGTAGAGAACCATGGCCATCGCGGTTGTCGCGACCACCTTGGTCAGCGAGGCGAGATCGAAAAGCGTCGCGGGCGTGACGGGAGGCGAGTTTGGTTCATAAGTAAAACGGCCAAGAGCTTTGAGAGCAACCAATTGTCCGTAATGAGTAACGGCCACAGCGGTTCCAGGAAAAGCTCTTTGATTGATAGCTTCCTGCAAAATCGAAAAAGCAGATTCAAACACTTCGTCTTGACGATCGAAGGCATCGAGCAGTAAAGGCGAATGATCGGGTGTGATCATCGACATTCATCATAGGGCATGAGTGTATTTGCCGTACCGAGTTTGTCTAGTAACCCATGTGGTTTGGTCGCCCGGAAGGCAAAAGCCCCCTAGACTGAAGTTCCCGCTCCGTCTCGCCGATGAATGATATGCGAGTCTCTGAAGTCCGAAATATTCGGGAGTTCGGCAACCAGCGTCTTATGGAAACATCCTTCAACGATCAACGATCCGTCTCCGAACGCCTCAAGGCGGCAACAGATGAGTTACAAAAGCTCGAGGAGTTGGTAATCTCCGGCGACTGTGCTCCTCGCGTTCTGGGCGACTTCCGCAATGCGGTCGACAGCATTCGCCAAACCGCGTGGGCGGTTCAGCAATGGACCGAGTTGCAGCAGCAACGTCGCGATCCGTACACCGTACTGGGCCTGCTGTCCGAAGAGCGGGTACGTCGCGCAGCGCAGCTCGCGAAGGACCTGACGCTAGACTTGGAGTCGCTCGAACTGGGTTTGGAAACCGAGGGGTTGCAGAAACTCTTTGAGGCCATTAAAGGTTTGTATGAGCGCCTGGCTCCTCTCTTCAGCAAGAATCTGGTCTAAGGTTCGTCCGGATGTCTCGATGATCCGAGGGTAATTTGAAAGCATCCCCCCTCCTTGAGTTCCTTGAGTCATCCCGACGGAGTTGTTAGAGTCAGAGCATTCCTTCTCAGTCAAATTCGCCGCGCTATAGAATTTGGGCCTTTTGCTCCCGCCGTTTCCTAATCGTATTCATTCTCCTTCTGTTGACGACGCTGACGGCCTCGGCTGTGGATGCAAAACGCCCTACGGTTGCCGTTCATCTCGCTGCCGTAGACGCGGTGATCGAACAAGCGATTCATGACGGCAATATTCCCGGCGCCGTTCTGATCGTTGGCCACAACGGCCAGGTCATCTATCGGAAAGCCTATGGTTCGCGTGCGCTTGAGCCGCGCCGTGAGCCGATGACCTTGGACACGATCTTCGATCTTGCCTCGCTGACCAAGGTGATAGTCACGACGACCGCGGTGATGCAATTGGTGGAACGCGGCAAAGTGCGCCTCAATGATCCCGTCGCAAAGTATCTGCCGGAATTTAAGCAGAACGGGAAAGAAGACATCACCGTGCGCCAGCTTCTTACTCACTATTCGGGTTTGGAGCCGGACATGAATTTGAAGACCGCTTGGGAAGGGAAGCAAACCGTATACCAGATGGCGTTTGCGGAAGAGCCACAGGATCCGCCGGGGTCAAGATTCTCCTACAGCGACATCAATTTTATTGTGCTGGGGGCGCTGATCGAGCAGGTTTCCGGCGAGGCGCTCGACGAATATTCGACGCGCCACATTTTCACGCCGCTAAAGATGATCCACACGCGTTTTGTGCCTCCGCTGGCGCGCCGGGCTGGTTGGATTGAAAAGATCGCTCCCACGCAATATGACGAGAACGAGCACATGTTGCGGGGTGTGGTGCATGATCCCACGGCCCGGCGGATGGGCGGTGTGGCAGGGCACGCTGGACTGTTTTCGACCGCGGACGATCTTGCGAAATTCGCTCAGGCTTTGCTCAACGGCGGCGGAGGAATTCTTTCCCCACTGTCCGTGGAAAAAATGACGCAGCCCGAGCAACCGCCAGCAGCACCCGTCCTGCGCGGCTTTGGCTGGGACATTGATTCTCCTTTCTCCTCGAACCGTGGCGACCTCCTGCCCGTCGGCAGTTATGGACATACCGGCTTTACCGGCACATCGCTGTGGATCGATCCAACCACCAAGACTTACATCATCTTGCTGACCAACGCGGTCCATCCCCGCGGCGGAAACGCGATTGCTCTGCGCTCGAAGGTGGCGACGGCGGTGGCCGCGGCTTTGCCTCTGACCGCGACCGAGAAAGAAGCGCTGCGCGGGCGAAGCATCACCGGCTACAACGAAGCGCAAAGTGCGGCGCGGCGCATGAACTCCCGCAACGGCGCTGTGAAGAATGGCATTGATGTTTTAGAGGAACATAAGTTCGACATACTGCAAATTGCGGATCGCAAAAAACGCGTCGGCCTTGTAACCAACCAGACTGGAATCGACGCGGACGGACGGCGCACGATCGACGTTCTCGCCCAGGCGCCGGGAGTTTCGCTCGATGCGATTTTCAGTCCTGAGCACGGCGTTACCGGGACGCTCGACACGCTGCACGTCAGCGATACGAAAGACGATGCTACGGGCGTTACCGTGTACAGCGTTTATGGAGGCAAGGATGCGGCGCGGCGCCCCTCGCTCGATGTACTGAAACAGCTCGACGCCGTGGTCTTCGACATTCAGGATGCCGGCGCGCCATTTTTTACCTACGAAACTACGCTGGGGTATTTTCTGGAAGCTGTGGCGCAGGCTGGTATCGAGTTGATCGTGCTGGACCGGCCCGATCCGGTGACAGGATCGTTTGTGCAGGGTCCGGTAGCGGACGCTGGACATGAGAGCTTCACAAATTACTGGGCCGTCCCCGTGCGCCACGGAATGACCATGGGCGAACTGGCGAAGATGTTCAACACGGAACGCAACATCAACGCTAAACTCACCGTCGTTCCCATGGAAGGATGGCAGCGCGGCGACTGGTTCGATTCAACAGGGCTCACATGGATAAGTCCGTCGCCGAATTTGCGCAGCGTTACCGAAGCCGCGCTTTATCCCGGAGTCGCGCTGATTGAAGGCACGAATGTTTCAGTAGGCCGCGGCACGGATACACCGTTCGAACTCATGGGTGCGCCCTGGGTGAAGGGAAGGGAACTGGCGACGTACTTGAACGCCCGCGGCATTGCAGGGGTGAGATTTGTGCCCGTGACCTTCACGCCCACCTCTGCAGTTTACAACGGAAAAAAATGTGAAGGGGTCAATGTAGTTTTGACGGAGCGCAACGCGCTCGACGCTCCTGAGTTAGGGATCGAACTAGCTGCGGCCCTAAGGAAGTTGTATCCGGCAGACTACAAGATCGACCGCCTGCCCGAGTTGCTGGTAAACCAGGCTGCGTTTGACGCGCTGCTGGCGGGTCGCGATCCGCGCCGCATCGCGCAGGATTGGCAAGAGGACTTAGAGAAATTCGAATTACTCCGGAAGAAGTATTTGATTTATTAAGGGCGTTACAAATGCAGTTCTCTTGCCACCCTGTATTCAGGGCGCAGACACCCGGCGGATCGAAAAGACGCATCCTAGCTGTTGATTGCGTGATATTCTCGGCCTGATGAGTGGCCGGGCGATGTTTCGCTTTGTGAGGTGTAGGATGCGCCTGCTGTATATGATTTTGTTAACCTCCACGGTTGTAATTGGCCAGGAAGCTTCCACTCCTCCTGCAAGTTCGACCGTGCCGGAGAAACCGGCGAATCCAGTAACTGCAAGTCCCGTGCCTTCGAATCCGAACGTCTCTACGATTCCCACCGGCACGAAGATTCCGCTTTCTCTGAAGCAGGCAATCTCCACCAAAAATGCCCGCGAGGGCGATGCGGTCTATGCCGAAACAGCATTTCCGTTCGTGATCGACAACCGCGTCATTGTCCCGGCAGGTTCCTACATTCAAGGAATCATTTCACACGTCGAGCGTGGCGGAAGGTTGAAGGGACGCGCGGAAATCCTCATGCACTTTACCTCAATGATTTATCCCAGCGGATACACCGTGATGCTGCCTGGTTCGGTCGAGAACACTCCGGGAGCAGACAACAAATCGGTGAAGGACGAAGAAGGCACGATCCAGCAAGATAAAGATACCGGCAAGAAGATTGAAGACGCAGCCAAAGGCGGAGTCTATGGTGGCTCAGGTGGCGCACTGGCCGGTGGCCTCGCCGGCGGCCTAAACGGCGCGCGCATCGGAGCCGGAGCCGGAGCTGCCGCCGGAATTGGCTGGGCGTTACTGAAGCGCGGCAACGACGTGAGGCTGGATGTTGGAACCTCGATCGAAATGGAAATTCAGCGCCCGATCACCGTGGATACGAGTCGAATCTCGGTGGCGAAAGCAAACCCATAGGCGTTGCTTTGAAAAGGCGAGGCTTTCAACCGCCCGCCCCGGTTCTAACTACTTCAAAGTGAAAACTGCATTTACATGCGCAGTCACCGTCACGTTTTGTGGTGTGAATTCCTCCGTCGGCGCGGGCGCGGCGTTGGCCATCGATGCCATAGCCCGAGCCATGTGTGGGACCGGCACGCGCTGATTTTCAAAAGTATCGACCGATGCGTAGGAGAGATCCCCTAAGGTGCGGCCGCTGGCGCGCGCAAGGCTGTCGGCCGAGCTTCGAGCGCGGCGATAGGCATCCTCCACAGCCTTATTCTTCGCTTCGTCGATATTTTCCAGGGTATAGTTCAGCGTCTGACTCTCGCTGACGTTGGCCTCCGCCAGTTGCTGCGTGATCGGGCCAATCTTGGAGAACTCCTTCAGCTTGAGAGTGACGTTGGTCGTGACCCGATAAGCGAGCACTTTCTGTTTGCGGTCTTTCCAGTCATACATCGGCTGAATCGAAAAGAATCCAATGTTGGCCGCCTTGGGCTCGATGCCATTTGCGCGCAAAACTTCTCGCACCTGCTCGGCAGCCTTCGATGCACGCTGGTAGGCGGCTTGCGCCGTTTCGTCCTGGGCGGAAATATTGAACTGGATAAGCGCCGTGTCCGGAGCCGTTTCAAATTTTCCGTCGGCGCCCACGTACACCGAGTTGGGCTGCGCGGTAACGCTGGGATGCTCCTGCGCCAGGCACATACCGGCAACTAGCAAAGTGATGACGAAACAAACGGCGGGTTTCATTGAATGCCTCCTGCACAATCATCGAACTAGAGGTCAGCTTCTCCCAATTGTAAGTCGGACGGAAAAAGCTGCCACCAGTAAGAACGCACCAAGGGCCTTATATTGCAGCTTCGGAGAGCAGTTTAATTGTGCTAGAGAAAGATAGAGATAAACGGGCCGGCGGTCTAGTTAAAGATTGCTACAAACCGCTCTTCGCGCTAACGGAATAACTGAACGGCCCTTGCGCGTTAATCTGCCGGCGAAGCTCTTCGAAAATGTCGTCTGGCATCTTCAAGAAAACATCAACCACTTCAGGATCGAACTGACGGCCGGTCCACGCTTTGATCTCTTTACGGGCTTCTTCCAGAGTTCTCGCTGGACGATAGGGGCGGTTCGAAATGATCGCGTCGAGGGTGTCGGCCACCGAAAAGATGCGTGCCCCCAGAGGAATCTCATTCCCGCGCAGGCCGCGCGGATAGCCGGATCCGTCGAAGTGCTCCTGGTGCGAATAAACAATTTCGCAGGCTTCGGTGAGGAATGGGATCTTCTTGAGCATCTGGTATCCGTGAAAGCAATGCTCACGCATGATCTCTCGCTCTTTGTCGTCCAGTTTTCCCGGTTTAAGCAAAATGTTATCCGGAATCGCCATTTTGCCGATGTCATGTAGAAAAGCGCCTCGAGCAATCACATCGATTTGCTCGCGGGGAACGCCCATCGCTTTTGCGATCGCCATCGTGAAAGCCGTGACGCGCCTCGAATGCCCTTCAGTCTCGGCATCTTTGAGGTCGAGCGCGTCGCCCAGTGCCTGCAGCGTAATGTCATAAGAGCGCTCTAACTCCGTCATCGCGTTCTGGAGTTGAGCCGTTCGATCTTTCACCAGAGACTCTAAATTGGTTTGGTACTCGCGGTTTTCCAGCTTGAGACGTCGATGCTCAAGCGCCCGCGCTACAGATTTGAGCAGTTGCTCGCGCTCGAAGGGTTTAAGCAGGTAGTCGTAGGCGCCGTTGCTGATAGCGGCGAGCGCGACGGAAATGTCGTGCACCGCCGTGACCATCACGACCGGCATATCGGGAAACTTCTCTTTAGACCGTTCCAGTAGTCCGATGCCGTCCAGGTCGGCCATCATTAGATCGGAAAGCATGAGCTCGAACTGCTCTCCGGAATTGAGCAGCGCCAGCGCCTCCATGCCGGAACCCGCGTGCTTGCAGGTATAACCGGCAGCCGCGAGTATGGCGGAAACGATCTCGCGAATCGCCTCTTCGTCGTCCACTACAAGTATGCGGTCGGGCATATGTGTCTCAAGACACTATCGGCGATTTTACTCCCGCTGTGAGATACCGAAAGTAACCATCCGGGTCCGGAAACAGGACACGAATCGGGGCAAAGCGTGATATTCAGTGGTGAGGCACGGTCACGTCCGTATTGCGCGCCTAATAACTCACTAATTAAGATGACCGCCAACCTCTGGTCGCTTTGCATCACCGCCGCACGCCCTGCCCTCGCCGGTCTGAAGCCGGGGGAGTGGGCGCTGCTTATTTTGCTGGCAATCTCCGTAGTCGTGCTCTGCGCCTTCCGCCACCGCTATCTCCGGCTATGGACTGCGGGATGGGCGCTGCTGGCAAGTTCGCGCATGATTGCGGCGCACGGCAGCGCGTTGCGGATTTCCGAACGCTATGCTCCCGTGGCCGAGCAAGCTTCCTTCTTGATCGCAGTCGGCCTTTTGGCGGGCGCTATTTTTGTTTACACAAGGGGAAAGAATCTTCTTGGACCCCTCGCCGCCGTCACGTTCGGCCTGGCGGGCTTTGCCGCGGCCCGGGCACTGCTCTGGTCTGATGTTCCAGGCCTGCGTGGTCTTCTCGAAGTCACTTACCGGATCATTCTTCTGAGCGCAGCAATTTCTCTGGTCCGCGCCCGCCGTGGCCGTTGGGAGATTGGCGCGTGGCTCCTGGCATTATGTCTGCCGCTCCAGCACGTGACGTGGCATCCCTTCACCGATCAAGTCCCTACCGCCGTGTTTGCGGTGCTGGATGCGTTGCTGGGCACGAGCATTTTCCTCGTTTTATTCGCGGACGCTCGCTCCCAGGCACGTCGACTCGCAGGGCTCCAGTCCGTCACCTCCAATTTCGTCAAGGCGCAACAGCAGGGCGAGATGAAGCAAGCCGTGCTCGACGAACTCCGGCACCTGACTCAAAGCAAGGCAGCTTGGTTCCGCTTGATCGAGGGCGGCCACATGGTCGCGACTCAAGCCGTGGGTGTTTCGCAGGATTTCGTCCGCGAGGCTGGGCTGGTGCCGCTTACCGAGAGCATCTCGCAGATGCTCGAACAGGGCTCTGCATGGGCAGCGCAAAAGCGCCAAGACGAAACCAACCCGGAAGATGCGGAACTGCTCAAGTCCGAGAAGATTCGTCACGTCATGATGGTTCCGGTGCTCGGCAAAAAGGATCCCATTGGTCTGGTTCTTCTGGGCTGGACAGGTCAGCGAAAGCTCATTCCCGAGGAACTCGAATTCCTGGCAACGTGCGGTCGCCAGTTAGGAATCGCGATCGAAAACTTCCGGCTGCAGGAGCAATCCCTGCGCTCGCAGCGCCAGTGGCGAAACACCTTCGACTCGGTGCATGACATCATTCTGGCCCACGATGCCGATTTCCGCATTATCAAAGCTAACCAGGTTTTGCTCGAAAACGTTGGCCAATCCGCCGCTGATGTGATCGGCAGCACTTGTGAATCTGTATTGCCGCACGGCCTTGGCGAGTGGACCGGCTGCCCCTACTGCGCGCGCGGAAGCGAAGCAATCACCGAAGGCGCCGACCCTTGCTTTGGCGGTTTCTCCACGGTTTCTACTTCTTCTTACAGCGAGCAGGGAAGCAATAAAAAGGGAACCATCCACATTGTTCGCGATGTCACGGAGCGCCGGTCTGCGGAAGAGAAGTATCGCCTGCTGTTCGATCAAGTGCAGGAAGGCGTGTACGTGGCGACACCTCGCGGACGTTTGCTCGATTGCAACGATGCTTTCGTCCACATGCTGGGCTATGAACGGCGCGAAGAGTTGCTGGCCTTAAACCTCGACGAAGACATTCGTGTTGACGCCGGCCAGCGCGACGCTTTCCACCGAGACATCGAGCGCCAAAATTACGTGCGCAATTTCGAAGTGACCATGCGGCGAAAGAACGGCACTCTGCTGCTCGCCGCCGAGAGCAGCTTTGCCACGCGCGACGCCTCCGGACAAGTCGATCGCTATCAAGGCTTTGTTCTGGACGTCACCGAGAAGCGCCGCGCCGAAGATGAGATGCGCCGCCGCAACCGCGAATTGAACGCCTTGAATGCGATGGCGGTGGTGGCCACGCAGTCCTTCGATCTCGATGAAATCCTGAACCTGACCTTACGCCAGGTGGTTTCACTGTTCGGCGCTGAAAGCGGAGCGGTATATCTCTCCGATTCCGATGCGCCTACCTACCGCCGCCGCGCCGCCTGGGGGCCGCGTAGCCGCGATAAGTCACGTCCTGCGGAGATCAGTTTTGCCGAGGGCTTTGGCGATCTGGTCATGCGATCGCGCGCCGAAGTGATCACCGCCGAGTACTTGCCGCATCTCACCGGCGCAGTCGCGGACTTCGTCCGCTCCGGCGACGATGGCTCCTGGATGTGGGTGCTCTTCTGGGGCAAGGATTCTCCCATCGGAATCATGGGCCTCGGCAGCCATGCCTTGCACGAGTATTCCACCGGCGAAGAAAATTTGCTGGTCGCGATCAGCCGTCAGTTGGCCACCACGATCGAGAAAGTCCGTCTCTACGAAGAGACCTGCAAAGCTTACGAAGATCTGCGGCGCACTCAGGAACAGCTCCTGCAGAGCGAGAAGATGTCCGCCGTCGGCCAGCTCATCGCCGGAGTAGCCCACGAACTCAACAATCCTCTCACCGCGATTCTCGGTTACGCTCAACTGCTCGAGAGCGAAGGCCTCAACGAGCGCGCTCAGGATTTCGTCGCCAAGCTCTTCAAGCAGGCTCAGCGTACCCATCGCGTGGTGCAGAATCTTCTTTCCTTTGCCCGCCAGAGGAAACCGGAGCGCTCCGAGGTCGATATTCGCAAGGTCATGGATGAAACTCTTGCCCTACGCGATTACGATCTCAAGGTCAATAACATAGCGGTCGAAAAGGATCTTGGTCCGGACCCTGCCGTAGTCGTTGCCGACCCGCATCAAATCGAGCAGGTGTTTCTGAACATCATCAACAACGCCGTCGATGCCGTTCTCGAGACCGGACGCTCCGGTAGACTCAAGATTCGCGTCTACTGCGAGAATGGCGACGTCTGCGCCCAGTTTGCCGACGACGGCCCCGGCATCAAAGATCCCAAGAGAATTTTCGATCCGTTCTACACCACCAAGAATGTTGGCAAGGGAACCGGGTTAGGGCTGAGCATTTGCTACGGCATCGTGAAAGAGCATGGTGGCGATATCACCGCGCACAATGCCACCGAGGGTGGAGCGGTCATTGAAGTCCGCCTGCCCATGGCGGCGGCAGCCACCGCGCCCCTCGAACCGGTTCTCGTTGCCGCTCCAAAACGTGAAGGTGCGATTGAGGGCCGAGTGCTTCTGCTGGAGGACGAAGAAGCCGTGCTCGAGTTCGAACGCGACGTCCTCATGGGCGCCGGGGCCGAGGTGGTCACCGCAACCAAGAGTGAGGATGTCAAAATCCGTCTTCTTTCCGAACCGTTCGATGCGCTGATCATGAATGGAAAAATGCCCGCCGACTGGAACGCGAAAGAAGCTTTCCTGTGGCTTCAGCAAAACTGCTCAACCATGGAAAAGCACGTGCTCTTCACCTTCTCCCATGGGGTCGAGCAAAGCAACGAGCGCGCTTTCCTGCAGGAAAACAACGTACCTTACCTCGTCAAGCCCTTCGAAGTTGCCGACCTGATCTCCCAAGCCCGGCGCTTGCTACAGAAAGCCCACGCCGCTTCCGCCAGCTAAATCCACAGCCCCAGACCCCGCTTTGGACGCGGGTTTGCTCCCACTCTGGCATCAATTTTATGACTAGAACCGATTAATAAAGCCGCGAGGCGCGGAATCTGCGGTATGATCGAGACATGCCATACATCTTGGAACACCTCACCAGCCTTCGTCAGGAAATTACGGATCTGCGGAATATGAACGCTCGCTTCGTCAAGCGCGGCGAGGATAGCTCGATCGACCAATCGGCGGCTGAAATGCGGGCCAACCGCCTGCTTGAGATCAAGAAAGAGTTGTCGAAGATGCTGAACCGTCCCGAAGACCCCGCCGTCTGGTGGGAAAAAGGAAGCGGCAGGAATCGCGTAGCGTAGACGTTCGTTGGAGTTTTGTTGTTTGAGAGGGCGCGGCCTATGCCGTGCCTTTTTTCTTGCCCTGCAGAAGAATCTTCGTTGGCGCGCGGATTAAACCTCCGGATTTCAGCCGCGACGCGGCGCAAGAATGCAGCCCGCGGCGCAAGCCGTGGGTTAGGAAATGGGGAAAGAATAAGCCCGAAGGGGCGAAGTCCTCACGCGCCTCTCTTTAGCCCCCGATGCTTCGCACCGCTGACCCTAATAAGGACAATTATATCCTTGCAACACATGTACTTTATTGTTCCTATGCGTTGCCGTGACAGGGCTAGGTGCAGTCGTTCATCCCCGGTGGACCACTTCTAACGATGGCTCCGCCTATGTATTGGTAGCACCATTTGGTTTCGTGGACGATGGGGTTTCCTTTGTCATCAATGGAAACCCCATCGGTATATTCAATCTTCCCGAAAAAATAAAGAGTTTGTTGCAAGTTCTGGATGTCGTTCCACAGGGGGGTATTGGCTTGCAGACTTTCAATGCCGAACTCGAATACTCTTTTCTTGCCATCGGACGGAGCGATCAGGAAAGGATATTGCAGCATCTCAGTGTCATAGATGGGCTGCAAAGATTGACCTTCCGCCACAGCTTTCCACTTCGCGTAATTGTGGATCATTTTCGCTGGGATTCCGACGAGACATTCTGCCTGGAATTCAACCGAACCCGCGATTGGAGGGTCTTTCGTTCGCACAGCTATCCACGAGCGCTGAGAGTTAATAACAGCTTGAGCGTTGAGCAAAGCGGCACGGGCGGAATCCTGCGTAGCTTTCGTCTGCAAGTAGAAGACAATAATAGCGCCCATCGCGACGAATACGCCGATGATCGTGAATGCAAGGTAAGCTCGATAAAGGCAATCATGGCGGGGATCATAGGCATCATCTTGCTTTGCGATAGTCTCTGGTTGATGTATGGGAGCGGACAACGCAGCTTGATTCGGTTGGGGATTTTTTATCTGTGTTTCGCTTTGGCCGCCTACTGTGTTTTGGTAGTAGATAGATACGATTGCCAGAAATAAGGCGAACACGGTTACGCAGAGGCGCATAATCACTCCATGAAAAAGCCTGAATACATCGAGGGGCCGGAAGCGCGAGAGAACTTTGAACGCGGCATGATAGCACTTTCAAGGTGCACAAGACCGCGATTGGCAAAGCAAGAAAGAAAGGCAGGAAACTTACTGCCCCGAAGAAGAGAATACGCGGCTAGGACTAGAATGAGATTGGCATCGCCCGCGTCCCTGTTGTTTCGTGGCGCGGCGATTTGCTCTTGCCTGTCAGTTGGCTATAGATGAGGCGCTTGCCGATCCTTAATACGGCCCAATAATTCCCGCGATCGCGCGACTGGCCGGTACCTGTACCGTTGAACCCTGCGCGTTCGACCCTCGATCCAGCACATCCAAATATTTCAGACCCGACCCGGTATTAAACAGCACGACCGTATCGTCGCTCGAGAAAAATCCGCTGGCTCGCAGCTTTTGATATGCCACGAGCGAAGCCGCTCCTTCCGGCGCTGCGAAAATCCCTTCGACCTCGGCCCAGTGTCGCGTGGCTTGCAGTATCTCCTCGTCACTCGCAGCGAGTGCGAGCCCTCCGCTCTTCTTCAGGATATCGAGAATCAAATAGTCTCCATACGGCTTGGGAACTCGCAGGCCCGCAGCCAAAGTCGACGCATTCGGCCACATTTCCGCCACCGAGCGACCTTCATCCCATGCTTTAACAATGGGCGCGCAACCCGCAGATTGCACACTTATCATGTTCGGGCGCTCCGAGCCAATAAATCCCAGCTCCTCCATCTCGTCGAACGCCTTCCACATCCCCAGCAAACCGACCCCTCCGCCCGTGGGATAAATAATTCCCTGCGGAAGTTTCCACCCAAGCTGCTCCGCGACCTCATATCCCATGGTCTTCTTGCCTTCCACTCGGTAAGGTTCTTTCGTGGTAGAGACGTCGAACCATCCTTCGCGCTTCCACTCCTCGCGCTCCTTCAACTCGGCCACTTTTCGGGCGCAGTCTGAGATCAGCCCGTCCACCAGCGTGACCTTCGCCCCGTAGTAATCACACTCGATGCGGTTCGCGGCGGGAACGTCTTTTGGCATGAAGATGTGCGCTTCCATACCGCCGCCGGCCGCTGCCACATAAGCAGCGAGGGCCGATGCCGCGTTTCCAGCGGAGGGAATCGCCAGCTTCTTCAAGCCGAAGTGGCGAGCCATCGTGACCGCCGCAGAGAGTCCCCGAGCCTTGAAAGAACCGGTGGGATTCAGCCCTTCGTCTTTGATAAAGACGTTTGGGAATTCGCGGCTCCGCAGCATCGGCGTGAAACCTTCTCCCAGAGAAACGGGAGCCGCTTCGGGAAGCACGGCGTCATATCGCCACATGGTGGGAGCGAGCGGGAGCAGCGCCGCCGGAGAAAAAGTTTTCTTGATCGCAGCGAGATCGTACCGCGCATAGAGCACGCCGCCATCACGTGGACAAACAGTTTGCGGCCGGTCTGCAGGCAGATGCTCGCCGCAGCGGGTACATTCAAGATAAGTGGGACGCGACACGCAGAGAGTTTAGCAGGGCGGAGCATGCAATGGCGGGATGAGAAACCTGAACGCACACTTGCGCGCAAGCGCCACAAAAAAGCCGCCGATTTCGCATCAGCGGCCGAGTGTTCAGGAATTTCAAAGGTTCTACTTCGAGCTGCTCCGGGCTGCTCGCCGTGTAGGCGGGATTATGCCTCTTTCCGGAAGCTCCTCCCCAAGCGGGTCCGAGAGATGGTGTAGCGGTTTGTCGCCCGCCGAAGACAACTGCGGACCGACCTTGGCCGCGGTCAATCCCTGCGCCGTGTAAATGGCCTCATTGAAGGTTGAGCCAGACTTGGCTGCGGCTACGGCAAATACTCCATAGGGCACACCGCCAGTGAAGGCCGTCGCAATGTAGTCCGCCACCATCAAGCCATTCTGGGAGTTGGGCAGCCATGTGAGCGTCATCGGTCCGGCCAGACTTACTGGAGTATTCCACGTAGATCCGCCGTTGGCCGACGAAATGTAGCCCACGTAAAGCTGGCAGGTTGACTGGGTGCAACTGCTCTTTGGATAGTAGTAATAGTGAACCCCAATATGAGCGGTCGATCCCGACGTCGTTGGGTCAATACCAATTCCAGGAATGAAGTGGTCCACCGTGCTGGTGGTGGCGTCGATGGGAATGCGCGTTACCGCAGACCACGTTGTGCCATTCGTAGAAGTGCTGTAGACCAAATCGTTGGTCGAACATCTGGAGCGGAAGCGGCAATCCTCCCATACGACATACACCTTGCCGGCGCCATCGACTGCTGCGGAGGGCAGCGGCCGGCTGCGAATGCCGCCCGCATCGGTGTGCCATTGAACGTTGGAGATTGAAACCAGCGCCGTCCAGGATGCGCCTCCGTTGGTAGAGGTGTAGGCAGACATTCCCGAGGTTTCGATGGGAACCACCACGGTGCCGTTGGGCAGCGCCAGCGGTGTCCCGCCAAGGCCGGTGCCTGCGCCGCTGATGGTTGTCGCGGCTGACCACGTCATGCCTCCGTCGATGGAGGTGCTCATCTGAATCTGGTCCCCGTTGTCGGGATTGTCCCATTCCGCGTAGCAATTGCCGTAGTACGGGCTGGTGGAGGTGCTGTCGCACGCGACCCAGTTCTTGTCGGAAGCGGTCACCATCGGACCGACAAGCACGGGATTGCCCCAAGTCATGCCGTCTGTTGACCGGCTTATCGCCACGCCGGGTGTAGTGGTGGTCTGGTTCAAGATAGGCAAGGTAGAGATCAACCACACGCCATGCTTGGCGTCATATGCGACGTTGGCATCGCTGGCCGCGGCGTAAGGGCCGCCGCCATTTCCGCTGGTCAGACCCGGAAGAAATCCGTGTGTCCAGGTGCTGCCGCCGTTGGTTGAGGTTGCCCAGCCAATCGCCGTCGCGCCGCCGGGAGAAATGCGTCCCGTCTGAAACGCAGCAACCAGCGTCGTGCCGTTTGCCAGTACGTGAGGTTCAACTTCTGTGGCATGCTGCCCCGGCCCTACAGTAAAAGGATCGGAACTGATCTCGGTCAATGTGACTTGTGCTTGAGACCCGGCACAAAGGCTCAGCACGGCCAGGCAGGCGAAAAGCGAAAGAGAGTGTAGTCGGCGGAAATTACAGAGAATACGGTTCATCAGATTTCTCCTCGGAATGTGGAAATTAGGTTTCCCAGGGTAAGTTCGCTGAATTGCAGGCGTGCGCGAACTGTAAGCGATCAGTGTGAAGCAGCTTGACGACAGCTTGCGTAACGAATTTTGGCACGGATCTGAGAGGCAGGCGACGGCGACTACTAATTTTTACAAAATCCGAAGAAGTTGTGTGTAACCCACACAGCCGCCGATCTTTTATCGGGGCACTGCGCTGACAAACTCCGGACAATTTCACTTACTGCTCTTGGCTGCGCGCTTCGAGGGCGGCGTTATGCCTTTCTCAGGACGCTCCTTCTCAATCTTGTCCGAGAGGTTATGCAGTGGCTTGTCGCCCGCGGCCGACAACTGCGGGCCAGCTTCCGCCACGGTGAGTCCCTGCGCGGTGTACGTGGCTTCACTGAAGGTAGTACCGGACTTGGCTGCCGCTACCGCGAACACTCCATGGGGCACACCGTTGTTGAAGCCGGTCGCAATGTAATCGCCAACCATCAATCCGTTCTGCGAATTCGGAAGCCACCCGAGCTGCATCGGTCCGGCGAGTTGGACAGGAGTGTTCCACGTAGAGCCGGCGTTGTGCGACGAAATGTAGCCGACATAGAGCCGGCACGTCGTCTTCGTGCAACTGCTTTTTGGGTAGTAGTAAAAGTGCACCGCGACATGAGCGGTTGTGCCCGAAGTGGCTGGGTCAATGCCGACGCCCGGAATAAAGTGGTCAATCGTGCTAGTGGTCGCATCGATCGGAATGCGCGCGACCGCGGACCAGTGAACACCATCCGTAGAGGTGCTGTAAACCAAGTCGTTCGTTGAGCATTTGCTGCGGAAACGGCAATCTTCCCAAACGACATAAACCGTGCCGGCGCCGTCAACCGCTGCCGAGGGCAGCGGTCCACTGCGAATTCCGCCCGCGTCCGTGTGCGCCTGAATATTCGAAACGGTGACCGGTGCCGACCATGACGCGCCACCGTTCGTCGATGTGAACGCCGAGATCCCCGAAGTTTCAATCGGCACCACCACCGTCCCGTTAGGCTGTACCAGCGGCTGCCCGCCAATGCCAGTGGCTCTGTTCGTAGTAGTTGTAGCTGTTCCCCATGTCAGCCCACCGTCGCTTGAAGTGCTCATCAGAATCTGGTCACCGATGTCAGGATTGTCCCACTCGACGTAGCAGTTCCCGTAGAACGGGCTAGTGGATGTGCTGTCGCAGACGATCCAGTTCTTATCCGAACTATTTACCTTAGGAGTAACGCTCACCGGATCGCTCCAGGTGAAACCGTCGTCAGTGGATCGGCTGACTACCACCGCAGTCGTGGTGCCCGAGTTCACGATCGGCAACGAGGCGATCATCCATACGCCGTGCTTGGAATCATAGGCCACAGCTGGATCGCTCGCCGCATTGTAAGGACCGCCGCCGTTTCCCGTAGTGAGTCCAGGCAAGAACCCGTGCGCCCAAGTATTGCCGCCGTCGGTAGAGGTTGCCCAACCAATCGCAGTCGCGCCCCCTGGAGCAATGCGTCCCGTCTGAAACGCCGACACCAGCGTCGTGCCGTTTGCCAGCACGTGCGGCTCAACTTCCGTAGCATGTTGCCCGGGCCCAACGGTAAAAGGATCGGAACTGATTTGGGTCAAGGTAACTTGTGCATAAGACGCTAGGCAAAGGCTCAGCATTGCTAGGGAAGCAAACAAGCAATGTGAGCTGCGGACACCGGAGAGAAGGCGATTCATAGGTTTGTCCTCAAGAGCAGAAAGTTACTACGGGGGTAGGTTTGCTTACCGACAGGCCAATCGAGAGCGGCGGCAACAATCAACTATGTAACATAGTAGATCTAGCGGAGTGAGCATACACGCCTAGCAATGTAAGTGTCAATCTGAATCGTAACTTAGTGTGGGTCAGTTTGAAGAAGCAGCGTGCACTCCTCCCGTCGGCGTCATCCTGAGCGTAGCCGTTTTTCAGGCGGAGCGAAGGATCTCCCGCGTAACCGGGCCCGGCGCGCCAGTCAAATTGCACTACCACCGAAATTCAAAACCTTAGGAAATTCAAAACCTTAGGAAATTCAAAACCTTAGCAAACCCAACATAGATGGCTTAACATCGGACCGTGAAGCATACAAAAGAACACCAGAAAGAAAAACAGTGGTGGGTCAGCTTGGCTTATGCGCTGGGCCGGTTGCGCGGGAGATCCCTCGCCCCGCTGGAGAAAACGCGGGGCTTCGGGATAACGCCGACGGGGAGAAGTGCACGCTGCTTTTTCAAACTGACCACTACCCGTAACTTAGTAAATAGAATGGATAACCAAAGCGGCTGACTTATTGACGTAGAGGTTGGAGCAGCCATAGCGAGCCACCTCTACGGGACTATTGCTCATTCTCATTTGTTCGGACGAAGACGATTGTTACTTCATCGTGATACACGTCCTTCCAGCCGGCAGTCTCGGCCAGAATACTCCCCAGCGCAGAGTCCTTGGGTACGACGATGCAGTGAGCATCGTGGTTGCGGATGAAGGCATCCCAGCCCGGTTCCACATGCACCATCTTTAGGTAGGACTTTAGAAAATCCTCGCCGTAGAAATCGTGGCGGTCGTCGATCACCATTCGCCGGCCAGGGTAGAGACGATAAATAAGATATCCGCCCCAATAGTCGGGAGCCAGCACAGGCCCCTGAATATCCTTCTCCTGCAGGTAGGTAACAGCCTTGGCTGGAAAGCGCTTCTCACTAAAGTGTGCGTCCATCAATGGCGTCGCGCCGAGCTTCCCGCCATTCGCCGCGATGCCGCAAGCCAGCACGACTGCCGCTATCGGCCATAGGTGCCCGCGGAGACTACACTCAACGGCCTGCATTCGCCGCAAGAAATGGAACAATGAAAACCGGCCCGGTCGCATTGCGCCAGCTCGTTCTGCGAGGCGAAGGAACCACGACGACAGCCACGGTCCAATCACCAGAATCAAAAGTAGTGAGGCGATAGGAAGATTGCGCGATGCATATAACCCGGCATACACGGCGAACAAAATCACTAGCCCCTGGCTCGGTTCGTCCCGCATCACCTCTCTTTTCTTAACAGCGAGCCCAATCAAGGTCAGCAACAACAGCCCTGCGAAACACTTCTCCGCCACAAGATGAAAATTCGGAGATTGAAACTCATCAATGTGATCCATGAGAAAACGATTCGTGAGATACCGGTAGACGTGGAGGTGCAAATTCCAACCGTAAGGATTCACGAACGTTGCCAGCGCGCTCAGTAAGGCGATGAATGTCAAAGTCCGCACGTTTCTAGCCGTGCGGATCTTTTTCACAACGTCCTCGAAGCGCTCCGACGGCAACCGAACCCATTGCCATGCCGCGCTGATCCAGTAGATCCCGAGCAGAGCGAAACCGATGAGAAATCCCCCGTGCAGATTCACCCATAGCACCATCAGCGGCGGCAACAGCCACAACTGCCAAGTTTTTCGGGATGCCGCGCGCCGAAAGCCGAACGACGATTCCAGAATCCAAAACCACAGCACTGTGAGTAACCACGTCAGCACGTGCGGCCGCGCCAGAAAATGAATCGTCGCCGCAGCCGCCGCGAGTAATACCAGAGCCAACGCCACGAATATGTTTGTGCCCCGGCGCAGCAGCAAACCAAACGTCCATGCGAATACCGTCGCGATGATCAACGCTGCGAAAAGCACAACCCCGTTTAGCCCAGCGGCACTGTCGAGCCAGCCGACGGTGACGTCAAACAGCCACTCCCATGCAAACCACGCGTGCCCAGCCATGCTCGAAGAAAATGGATCGACCCGAGGAATGGCATGTGTTGCCAGAATCAATTGCCCCGTCCGAATATGCCATCCAATCCCGGCATCTCCCAACAGCCGCTCCGAGAGGTTTGTGAAGGCAAGCAGACCCAGCATGGCAACAAAAATCAAATCGCCGACCGAAGGCATGAGCCATCGCCCCCAACCAAGCGTCGAAGGCTGCTCCTGCCGGGGTGAATCTGCGTCCCGTGTAGAACTTCTGGAGCCGATTACCATCGCGCTGAATCTTATAGAGTGAAGCGTTTAACAGCAAGAATGAGCAAAGAACGAGCACCAAGAAGTGAACGGCGGGAATGAACTGCAGAAAATGACAAGCAAGAATCTACATCGAGTAGTGATCGTAGGTGCCGGTTTCGGCGGCCTGAACGCGGCTCAAACGCTGGCACACGCTTCCGTGAAGGTCACGCTCATCGACCAGAAGAACTACCATACCTTCCAGCCGCTGCTTTATCAGGTTGCCACAGCCGGCCTGTCGCCGGGAGAAATCGCAGCCCCCATCCGCTCCATTCTTCGCCACAACAAGAACACTGAAGTGCTGATGGCGGAAGTCACCGGCTTCAATCTTGAACGTCGTATCGTGCAGACGGCAGATCAGGAAATCCCCTACGATTCGCTCATCGTCGCGGCCGGCGCCAGCCACGCTTACTTCGGCCATGACGAATGGGAGCCGTTTGCGCCCGGACTCAAAACAATCGAGGATGCGCTTGAAATCCGGAGGCGCGTTCTGTTGGCATTCGAACTCGCGGAACGCCGCGCATCGGCTGGGGAAAATGGCAATCCCCAGAAGAACGCTCCCTTGAATTTTGTGGTTGTGGGCGCCGGACCTACCGGAGTTGAACTTGCCGGAACTCTGGCGGAAATCTGCCGCCACGCGCTCACTCACGATTTCCGCGAGATCGATCCGCGAAGCACCCACATCCGTTTAATCGAAGGTGGGCCAACCGTTCTTCCCGCTTATCCGCCGGACCTCTCGCGTAGCGCCCAGCAACAACTGCAGCGCCTGGGTGTTGAAGTTCTGACCAATACGATGGTGACGAAAGTTGATCCCGGCATCATTCATATGGGCGATACGCAAATGAGCACGTCCGTCATCCTGTGGGCTGCCGGAGTGGCCGCGTCATCGCTCGGCAAGAAATTAGGCGTTCCCGTCGATCGTGCGGGACGTGTGCTGGTGGAGCATGATCTCAGCCTGCCCGGCCATCCGGAAGTTTTCGTCATCGGAGATCTTGCCGCGTTGAAGGATGAGTCTGGCAAGTTGCTGCCGGGCGTGGCGCCCGTTGCCATTCTCGAAGGCCGCTACGTGGGCAAGCTGATTAAGCGAGAAGCGGCGGTCTCAGAGACCTCCACAAAGCCCGCCCCCCGCAAGCCTTTTCACTACTTCGACAAAGGCAGCCTAGCGACGATTGGCCGCGCCGCGGCAGTGGCGCAATTCGGTAAAATTCATATCTCCGGATTTACCGCCTGGCTAGCGTGGCTATTCGTTCACATTTTCTTTCTCATCGGCTTTCGCAACCGCCTGCTAGTTTTTATCCAATGGGCTTGGTCTTATTTCACCTACGAACGCGGGGCTCGCCTGATTACCGGCAGCACCAACTTGCCCGGCTGGACCGACCAGCACAGCGGCCATTCCGGTCCCGCCGAAACAGAAGAAATTGCTGCTGCAATTCGGAAATAAGAGTAAGAATAATATTGTTGTGGGCGTATTGCACCTTATGCATCGCAATTTAATTCCACGAATTCTTGTAGCCGTGCTGGCAGCTCTCTTCACGCTCTGCTGCGCCGCTTCGGGCGACGTACTGAAGATCGTTGTCGACGACACGATTCAGCCCATTACCGAGGAATACATTGCTCGTGCCATCGACGAAGCCGGCCGTCGCAACGATCAAGCTTTATTGATCGAGATCAATACTCCCGGAGGCCTCGTTGAATCCACGCGTCAGATCATTGAGAAAATTACTGGATCGCAGGTTCCTGTCATTCTTTACGTCACGCCCAGCGGTAGCCGCGCTGCGTCCGCCGGATTTTTTATCCTCGAATCTGCTGACATCGCCGCCATGGCCCCCGGCACCAACACCGGCGCGGCCCATCCCGTCGCGCTCGGCGGCGGCAACCTGGACGATGTGATGAAGCAGAAGATGGAAAACGACGCTGCTGCCCTGATGCGCTCTGTCGCAGCCAGGCGCGGCCGCAATGTCGAAGTCGCCGAGAGTACGGTGCGCCAATCCAAGTCCTTTACCGAACAGGAAGCTCTGTCGCAGCATCTCATCGACTACGTCGCTTCAAACCAGGACGATCTCTTCCGCCAAATCGACGGCAAGACTTTCAAACGCTTCAATGGGCAAGAGGTCACGCTGAAACTTACCGGCCAGCCAATCGTGCCTTTCGGAATGACTCTCAAAGAGCGCATCCTCGGCTATTTGATGGACCCGAATATCGCTTTCATATTTCTTGCGATCGGCGCGCTTGCGCTCTACGCCGAATTCAACCATCCCGGTGCCGTCATTCCCGGAACCGTGGGCATCGTCTTTATTTTGATCGCCGCCTTTGCGCTGAATCTTCTGCCCACCCGCTTTGCCGCGCTGGTGCTCATTCTGGGCGCGTTCGCGCTGTTCGCCGCCGAAGCAAAATTCGCCAGCCACGGCGTGCTCACCATCGGCGGCATCACGCTACTTACTCTTGGAGGATTGCTGCTGGTCGATTCGCCAATCCCGGAAATGCGGGTTCACTTGCTCACCGCGCTTGCGGTAAGCGTTCCGCTCGGCTTCATCACCGCATTCCTGATGAGCATCGCTCTCAAAGCTCGACGGAACAAAGTAGTCTCCGGTGCTCAGGGTTTGATCGGCGAGATCGGCGTTGCCCAGACCTCGCTCTCTCCGCGCGGAAAAATATTCGTCCATGGCGAACTCTGGGATGCCGTCTCTTCCTCTGATTTGTCCGCTGGAGAATCGGTAATCGTCCGCCGCGTCGACGGACTCTTGCTTCAGGTCGAACCGGCAGCCGCAACTCGTCCAGCGCCCGCCCCCGCCGTTTCTTGATTTGTTCCTAAGAATCCCCCCAGATCGATCCGCGCACCAGCCCAAGCAACTGTGTTGTACCCGAATTCCTCTCCCATCCTCGATCCCACGCGTTACAATCCGCGATGGGAGCATTATCGGCTTCCTTTTTGGGGGCACACATGGAAGTTCTCGGGATCGGATTTTTTGGCATCGCGGGCATTATCGTCGCGCTCTATGCGCTGAGCTCGATCAAGATTCTTGCGGAGTACGAACGCGGTGTCATCTTTCGCCTCGGCCGCCTTTTAAGCGCCGCGAAGGGTCCGGGTGTGATTTTGGTTTTCAGTCCCATCGATCGCATGGTGCGCGTCTCGTTGCGGCAGGAAGCACTCGAAGTTCCTCCGCAAGACATCATCACTCGCGACAATGTCACCCTCAAAGTCAATGCAGTAATTTTTCTACGCGTAATCGATCCCAGCAAGGCGGTTGTCGAGGTTTCCAATTATGTTTATCAGACCTCGCAGTTCGCCCAGACCACGCTGCGCTCTGTGCTCGGCGAGCAGGAACTCGATGAACTTCTCGCTCATCGCGAAAAAATTAATCTGCGGCTGCAGAGCATCCTCGACCAACACACTTCCCCCTGGGGAGTGAAGGTAACCAACGTGGAAGTGAAGCAAGTGGATATGCCAGAGTCGATGCTGCGCGCCATGGCCAAGCAGGCCGAGGCTGAGCGCGAAAAGCGCTCCAAGATCATTCATGCCGAGGGCGAGTTCTCCGCGGCGCAACGTCTGGTGGATGCGGCTCATCTGCTGGCCACCGAACCCGTCAGCGTGCAACTTCGCTACCTGCAGACTTTGACGGAAATCGGGGTCGAAAAAAATACCACCGTCATCTTCCCAGTGCCGATCGACTTTTTCGCCGGATTGCAGAAGTTGCTGGGCAAGGATGCCGGCGGCGGTGATAGTGCGCCACCTCCCGTCAAGGCGGCGTAATTCAAACAGGGAACATTCATGGCTGCGTCACAAGACACTGAAATCACGTTAGGCACCGCAAGATTGTTGTCTCTCTTCTTCGGATTGGTAATCGTGTGCGCGGTTTTCTTCGCTCTGGGCTACACGCTCGGCCGTAAATCGGACGTAGGCATAGCGTCGGCCGCCGGCACGCTTCCTCTGCCCGGTGCTTCGAGCGCCGCCAAGCCTGCCGGCTCCGCTGCCTCCGCGCCGATGACGTTTTACAAAAACGTCGAACAGAAGGATGCTAACCCACAACTGACTCCGGCGCCGGAAGCGACATCGCCCGCAGCGCAAGCGGCCGGAACTTCTTCAAACTCCGCGAACCAGGCGCAGTCTCAACCTGCCAACCCGCCCGACCCTATCGGCACCGTTCCCACTGCCGGCTACTTCGTGCAAGTCGCTGCGGTCACCAAGCAGGAGGATGCGGACGCGCTGGTCGATGCCTTGAAAAAGAAAGAGTATCCCGCATTCTCCAGCAATTCTGCGGTCGACAAATATTTTCGCGTCCAGGTCGGCCCGTTTGCCGATATCAAAGACGCGGAATCCATGCGCTCGCGCCTCATCAACGACGGCTATAACCCGATCCTCAAGAAATAAAGCTAGAAAAATAAGCTCCGAAAAATAAGGCCCGAATGAAGCTCGACCCTCTGCTGAACCGCCGGGTAATTTTCAAATTGCACGGCATGGATCCACTCGACTCCACCATCATCAAGAAAGACGAAACCGGCTATTGGATTCGCGGGGGCGCGCTCGCCGGTCAACTCGATCAATCCAATTGCTCGGTACGCGACAATGACGTGCGCTACCTCGAGTTCACCCGGATCGAATGGCTGCGGGCGACAAGGCAGCGTCCTGCGTCTTCCTGACCAGATGTTCTTTTTTGCAGCACAAGAATTCTGCCACCACGCGCGAAGTTTCCCGGCTCATGTGGGGACAGCCGCCCTCGGCTGTCCGGCCGCTGCTCAATCCCGCATATTGACAAGCGTCAATTTAATAGCTATTCCTAATCCCATCTCATGACCACGTCCGCAACGTCGCTCGACCGCCGGCTCGCCGCCATCTCCGATCCCACGCGCCGCCGCATCCTGGCCGCGCTCAAGCCGCGTGGCGTCGTGTCCCTTAGCGCACCGCCCGTGGCGAAAATCACCGGCCTGTGCGCGGGAGATATCGAAGAGCGTGTTCGCCTGTCGCAGCCCACCATCTCTCATCACATGGCAATCCTCAGCAGGGCCGGCCTGGTCGAAGCCGTGAAGCAGGGCCAGTGGCGCTGGTACCGGCGCAACGAAAAAGCTCTGCGCCTGTTAATAAAGACCCTCCGCGCAGAATTGTGACTGGGATTCGTGGCTTGATCCAGATTAAAAAAAATTACAGATCAAAATGGCTAAAATCTCTTGAATCAATTACTTGGGAGGATCGTGATCTGTGTCGCATCTCCTAAAATATTGTTTCCAAAGATTTTACGACGAAAATCCCTACAATCAATGGCTTAGCAGTTTTACCTAGCTGGTTCGGGAAAAAATGGGAGCTGCACTGCGTCCGCATTGGTCATGTTGGCGTGAAAAGGCTGGCGGAGGCAAGGGCAGATGTCACAGGGGGAGTGTGGAAGGGAGCGGCTGTGGCTGGGATAGCACCCTAGCCATACCGGTGAAAGATGGGCCGTCTACCTTCACTCATTGCGTGTGCAAAGAGTGAGATCGGGAAGCGCACGACTTCAGTCGTGCCAACAGCGAATAAAGTAAGGAATGTGGGCTTCAGCCCCTTGCGCCAGCATTTCCGACTCCCGCCCTTCGCAAACCACGCGAAGGACAGGGCACTCGCTGTATCGCGAAACGCCAACAAGATCAAGAGTCTGGACCACCTCGCCTTAATCAAATCGGATGACTTAAATCCGTGCAGATTAATACACTGCGTTCGATGACACTTTCTACGTATCTGACAACTAGTGCATCCATCGCGCTATCGTCATTTGGCGCTTCAAGCGCAGAATCACCCGCTCTGCGTTCTTGAACTCCATTAGGTCCGCCCAGTTCGTTGAGAGCGTTCTCCAAGGTTTTTTGCATCCTCGCCAGCCGAAATTCGGGATCTGAGTTATCTGTATTTTTATACAGCACTATCCTAACTTGTAACGCCTTGGCGCACGACGCGTAGGCGTCGATGACCGTCGCGAGACGATATGCATCAACGCTGATCATTCGCAAAGAGTCTTCTATGAGCTCGTCCGCAAGAGTAGTTGTATCGTATATAGCGGACTCAAGTCCTAGGAATGGGACTGGCATTTTTTCGTCCAAGATGCAGGCCCACACAGATATGGCTATTGATCGCAAGTATCGCTCAAAAAACAACGTAGTCCACCAGACATTCCGACGACGCTCCCGAAGGATCGGTTCGGCTCGATCCAGAAAACGCATGCTATCCGACGCCAGCGACCGAACGCGCTGCAACCGATCTTTATTTACATTGGCGCAATGCTTCTTAAGCTTCTCACGGAATTTATCGACGTCATCGTTCATCCTTTCATCTTCTATATCCCGGCACCAGGACGAAAACAAGAGTTTGCTCTGATCGATCCCAACCCGGGCCGCCTCAGCCTTACGGAGTCGAGCTTCGGCCCGATGAAGTTCCACGATGCCAAGCTCAGAGCGATGACGGCGCGGATCAGAGAGCCGGAGGCCTGCTTCAGCGTCCCCCAGAATGCCCATGACGCTTTCGTGTCTCGGCGGATCCTCTTTGGCGCTAAGCTGAAGGTGCCGTGACGTTAGGGTACTTTGGTGTATCAACAAGCGGCAATCACACCAATTCGCTTCTATCGTCTGCTGTGAGACCGATGATTGATCATGGCCTCTGACTGCTTGAGCAAGCTCTCGCCCCTTGTCAAGCAGGGTTTGAATCTCAGTGAGTAGTTTATTTCGATCAACTCCCCCGTTGTACTTTGGGAAGCTTCGTAACCGTGCATCCAAGCCATACTCCATAAGGAGAAGCTCTGTATATTGTTCGATGGTCTTGAGCGCCTCGAGTCTGAGCTCTTGGCTTTGTACGTTATCTAACTGGAATAAGAGCTTGTCGCGATCCCCCTCAATCACGTTTAAGTCGTCGAGACGCGTGATAGTGCATTGCAATGCCTTTTTAAAGCTCTTCTCAGCAGCGGCGTAGGAGCGAGATGAGGATCCCAACATGCCAGCCCATCTCCACCACCGCACCCATTCCACCGATGCTCGTTCGTGTTCATCTGACTTCTTTAATTCTGATAGGAGCAGTGTCCAAATTGAATCAGGCTTGATATGGGTGTTTCGCGGATCATCTACTAAATCCTCGCCGGCACTTAGAAAGCCGAATTGTTGATGTCGAATAAATGCCTTTTTGTCTTCGCCAACCTCGCGCGCATTCGACCGCATCACCTCTGTGCAGGCAATTTGCACCCCTCGTAGTGCCCGTATAAGCTTGTCTCCTGTTGCTAGCTCACCCTTCCTAACCTCTTGTTCCATATCGCGACACAAACCGCGAATATGAATTAAACGCCGACAACTCCCTCTTGCGTAGCCGTGTGTTTGGATCAGGAAACTATTAGTCCTCAACAATGCGGATGCCGCGTCCAAAACATCGAGAGCGCATTCTACTTTCGGATTTTTTGGATTAGAGGTTAAATCCCTCTTTGCAGCACGGCATAAATGTGTAACCGCTTCGAACACGGCGGCAGGAGCCTCCGAAGCGTCCAATACCTTCTCGTACCACCTTGCCAGCTTCCTATGTATCTCGGACTCCGACGGAATACGGTCGTCCCACTGCTTTAGGAATGTGCGGGCTTTTCCATCTTTGTCTACCTCGTCGGTTAGCAGTTGTTCACCCCATAAAACTTTCCGCATTAGTTCTCGCGTTCGAGAGTGCAACCAAATGAATCCACCTAGTTTTCGGCGAGCTAAGCCTGCCTCTTCTAAGGCCACGAGCCATTTCTGTTTTTCGTCCGAAGTTCTCTCATCGTCATCTTTCAGGCAAACGGCATCGCTCCAGATCGTGGCCAGCAGGCGCGGGCGCTGCATTAGGACCAATGAATGAAGGAACCTTTGTTTGCATTTGTTGCCTTCTGTCCGCACGATGGCTTTAGCGGCGACGTCGAGCTCGGAGAAGGGATACACCTCTCGCATCCCATTTTTGAGAGGGCATTTCTGGTGGTCTTCGAGGCGTTTGGTTAGTCGGGATCTGGATTTTCCTTCCCGGCACATCAACACTACTGAAATACCCCTCGCACCGAGGTTTTCCACGAGTGCGGCGAATTCTTCGGTACATTTCGAGCTATCATCAAATCTCGCGAAGTATTTACGATCCGCATCGGCATCCCTTGAAACGTCTAACCACCCGTTTGGGTACTCGTCCGAATCAAGGCGAGGGCGGTCATCGGTATTTGCTCCAGGTGTTTCTCGCGCATTCAGGAATATGATCCAACGCCTGTCAACTGAAGAAACAAGACGCTCGATTTCGCGTGTCCGATATTTCTTTTGCGTTTCGTGATAGGTTGGAACCCAATTTTCCTGACCCAGGCGGAAATATGCTGCTTCCAGAAGGACCTCAAAAAGATCGTCAGTGCTCGAGATGTCATTCATGTCCAGCCAGAGACAAATGTTCTGGCTCTCCATTTTCGAGAAGACCCTACTGCACGCTGAAGTTATACCGCGGACATCTTGGTTAGAAGTAACAACAATCAGCTTCGACTTCTGGCGATTCTTTTCGAGCAGTTTGGCGAGGTCTTCTTCAAGGCTTGGTCCAGAATCATTGACTTTTACAGATGGGAGTGGGGGTAACGTGAGCCTCGAAACTGAAGGGAAGAGCCCTCCAAACGGAGGGAGATTTCTTCGGATTACTTGGTAAAGCTGTAGAAGCAATAATCCATAGTTCGTGTGCTGGACTACGACGACGCGCTCCTGACCATCCCGGGAGCGGCACCCCTCCGCAAACTTACCGATGCTTGCAACAGCCTCGTCTGAATAACAGATCCAGAAGACGCGGAACTTGTCATCCAAATTCTTGGAGGCGTGTTTGATGAGCGCTCTCGTGCGTGCATCGGAACCGGAGGCTCCCATCACAAGTAAGTGATTCTGGAACTCTCTTCCCTGTTCCTCTTCCTCCGGCCGAGGACGCCCGTGCTCGCCTCGCAAATACGCGAGGAAGCCGTCCTTGTCTTGCTCAGAAGGTTCAGAATCCAATGAATAGTCAGCGCGCAGTAGGTGTCTATTGCCGTGAAGCTTGATCAGCGATCGTGCACCGGACACCGCGGACCAGTGAGGAAGTGTTTCACCAGGATGAACCTCAAATACCTGTAGCGGGTTTCTTGCGTAAGCAAATGCTCTTTCCAGAAGATCGTCAAAATTTGTTGTCAGGATAATGTCCAGACGTAGTGCTCCCGCTAACACTCCCAGCATCCTGTGGTTGAGAGCAGGATGCTTGTTTTCGAGAACCTTGCGGAAGCAGGCATCAATGATTTCTGGTCGAGGTGCCATTAATAATGGTGCTGACTCGTCATTGCCATCACGCTTGGCAGCATGCTTCAATCTTGATAAGAACAGCAGAGCCGTCCGCCATTCAGCAATTGCGCCGATGGCTTGTTTCAAGGTTATTAAGTTCGTTTTGTCTTCGTTCGTTTTTTCGCCTTTTTCCAATAGGCGTTGGGTTTGTCCCCACAATTTTTCTTCTGCCATTGGAGAATCGTGTTTCGAGTCGTGCCAGCGAGAAGTAAATGGCGGCCACTGATCCGTTCGTGGACGCCACTGCGTCAACTGGTCTCCACTAAGGGCATACACAATGCAGTGTTGAAGGTATGTTAAGAGCTCTTCAACGAGAGGGGCGCCTGAGGGAGCTGAAAAACCTGCTCCTATGACGGGCACAAAACCATATCCAGCAGAACGTTGTGTTTGAATTTCGTCGATGAACCGCTCGGGGGCCCAAGTCTCCATGCAATAAATAACCTCCAACGTCGGGGGCCCAAGTTCTTTCGGGGAGATGTTACACGACATAGTGTATCGACTCCAAGGTCCACCCCCTTGACAATTCCCGACTCACATCCCTATAATTAGCACTCGATGGACGAGAGTGCTAATAACTCTCCATAACCCGTAACAATTCATAGGTTTACGTAACCTAACCTTCTACACAACTACTGAAAGGAGTTGCAACCATGGCTAAATTTAGCCCACTGCATGACCGCATCCTGGTCCGCCGCGTGGAGGAAGCTTCCACCACCCGAGGCGGTATCATCATCCCCGACAGCGCAAAAGACAAGCCGCAAGAGGGAGAAGTCATCTCCACCGGCAAAGGCCGCACCAACGATGAAGGCAAGACCTTCCCTCTCGCCGTTCACGACGGCGACCGCATCCTGTTCGGCAAGTACTCCGGCACCGAAATCAAGATTGATGGCGAAGACTTCATCATCATGAAAGAAGACGAAGTCCTCGGCGTCCTCACCGGTGCATCGAGTACTGCCGGTTCAAGCAAGAAAGAAACCGCAGGCGCACGCCGATAGAAGAACGAAGTACGTGGTCGCTGAGATCCTTCGCGCCAAAAGCGCGCTCAGGATGACAAGCCTATTTAGCTGAAAGCTGACAGCCGAGAGCTGACAGCCTCTTGAAAGAAATACGCGGGCCAATCCCGCAACAGAATCAAGGAGAAAAGAAAATGGCAAAGCAAATCGTACACGGAGAAGAGTCGCGCCAGGCAATTCTGCGCGGCGTTAACCTTCTCGCCGACGCAGTGAAAGTCACACTCGGCCCCAAAGGCCGCAACGTTGTAATTGAAAAGAAATTCGGTTCGCCGACCATCACCAAGGACGGCGTCACCGTAGCCAAAGAAATCGAACTGAAGGACGGCCTCGAGAACATGGGCGCCCAGATGGTTCGCGAAGTTGCCAGCAAGACCTCTGACGTAGCCGGCGATGGCACCACTACAGCGACCGTTCTCGCGCAAGGAATCTTCCGTGAAGGCGTGAAGACCGTTGCAGCGGGCGCAAATCCGATGGCCCTGAAGCGCGGCATCGAGAAGGCTGTCTCGCTCGTCTGCGGAGCTTTCGACAAGAAGACCGGCGAACGCGGCAAGGGCGAGCTCGATAAGTTCTCGAAGCCCGTCAGCGGCGAAATGATTGCGCAGGTCGGCACCATCAGCGCCAACAATGATGAGACTATTGGACACATCATTGCCGAAGCCATGAAGAAGGTCGGCAAGGATGGCGTCATCACGGTCGAAGAGTCGAAGACGCTCGAAACCCAGCTCGAAGTGGTCGAAGGCATGCAGTTCGACCGCGGCTATCTCTCTCCTTACTTTGTGACCGATCCCGAGCGCATGGAAGTTGCCCTCGAGAACTGCTACATCCTGATCAACGAGAAGAAGATCAGCTCCATGAAGGATCTTCTCCCGCTGCTCGAGCAGATTGCCAAGAGCGGCAAGCCGTTGCTGATCATCGCCGAAGATGTTGAAGGCGAAGCGCTGGCAACTCTGGTCGTCAACAAACTGCGTGGAACGCTGCAGGTCGCGGCCGTCAAGGCTCCGGGCTTCGGCGATCGGCGCAAGGCAATGCTGCAGGATATCGCCATCCTCACCGGTGGCAAGGCCATCACCGAAGACCTCGGCATCAAGCTCGAGAACGTGCAGATCAGCGATCTCGGCCAGGTCAAAAAGCTCACCATCGACAAGGACAACACCACCCTGGTCGAAGGCAAGGGCAAGCACACGGAGATCGAAGGCCGCGTAAAAGAAATTCGCAGCCAGATCGACAAGACCACCAGCGACTACGACCGCGAGAAGTTGCAGGAACGGTTAGCCAAGCTGGTCGGTGGCGTAGCCGTAATCAAAGTCGGCGCCGCAACCGAAACCGAAATGAAGGAAAAGAAAGCCCGCGTGGAAGATGCCATGCATGCAACTCGCGCAGCCGTGGAAGAAGGCATTGTCCCCGGCGGCGGAGTGGCACTGGCACGCTGCGGCGCGGCTCTCGACAAGCTGAAGGTTGAGGATCCGGACGAGCAGATCGGTGTCAACATCGTGAAGCGCGCCCTGCAGGAGCCATTGCGCCAGATCGTCGAGAACGCCGGCCAGGAAGGCGCGGTCGTGCTCGGCAAGGTGCTCGACTCCAAGGACACCAACTTCGGCTTCAACGCCCTGACCGATGAGTACGAAGATCTGGTCAAGGCAGGCGTGCTCGATCCTACGAAGGTGGTGCGCACCGCACTCACCAATGCCGGCTCGATTGCGTCCCTGATGCTGACCACCGAAGCCCTGATCGCGGAGATTCCGGAAAAGAAGGAAGCTCCCATGGGCGGCGGCGGACACGGCGGTGGCGGCATGGAAGGCATGTACTAGGACTGGCCGTCCAGGCAGACGCGCCTTCGGCGCAAACTCAAAGGGCCCTGCTCGGGAGAGCGGGGCCTTTTTTCTTGACATCCGTATTGGCGTACCGTATGTTTTCGCCGACCTCGGTCAAGAAGAGCCGTTAGGATTTCTCCCGAGGCCGATTCTAGCTGTTTCCTGTTGGGCCGTTGCTTGAGTTATGCCCAGAGGTTTCCTAACGGATCCAACTTGGGACTGGTGTGCAGCGGCACCGTAACGAGATTTTATTCGCGTCGAGTGCTGCCTCCACTCAGGGAAGGCTATAGGCCGATGGACGGCGGGGAATCGCCAAAACAAAACGAGGACATCGGCACCAGCGACCGCCCGTTGAGCGCTAAGCTGAAGGGGTGGCTCACTACCTTGCTTTTCCTCAGCGCGGTCCTCAGTTTTTTCCTGCTTTTACTTCGACCCCCCGTTCTTAAAGAGGCGACTTGGGAATGGATTCAATTCGGAAGCACCGGCACTCTCTTTTTCGTCGCAATCCTGAGTATTCGAAACTGGTGTGCCTTAAAGTGGACGTGCTGGTTACTACGAATAGCAGTCCCATGGTTCATTCTTGTTCTGCTGCTTTTAAGCGCAACCACGTTATTTGTGGTGCGATCACTGCGAGCGAAACCTCCTGAGCCTCCGCGTCTCAGCCCTATTTCGATCACCTTCGACCTAGCACACGCGAAGATTTTCAATTCCTCGGAGGACCCGGGATCAGGTCACACCGAGCGGTTAAAAGCATGGGGGAGTAAGAGGGGAGAGTGGGAGGTACACGGTCCCAAAGAGGCCAGTTTTTCATACAAAGTAAATCCGGCGCTGGCGGTGAGCCCGAACGCCAGCGCCGGCGGCTACATACTCTTCTATGCCAACCCGGTTGATCGTCGTGTCTTCCATAAAATTCTTTTCTTTCTCCAGAGTTCCGAGACGTGCGCGGGGAAGGCGGACCTAGGTGTCCGTCTGGCAGTGGACGACCCTCGGGACGGGGCGGAGGACTTCACGTACGAGTTGAACTCACTGAAGCGTGCGAGGCAAGTCACGATCGGCAAGGACTGGGAAGGATTCGAGATAGGCTTCAATGAGTTCCGCCCCCTTTATCCTCAAACTGGCCCTCTTCCCCCGGACCTGAATGAGAATACGATCAATAAGGTGGCGTTCTTCGTGGACAACGATATTGCAAAGCGCTGTCCGAAGAATACATTACTCATTCGTGATATAAGCCTGCAGCCCTAAGATAGTTATGAACCGAAAACGCGATAAGCATGTCTCTAGAGGGTGGCCAAGGCTCGGGACTGCCCATCCTCCGCTAGATGGCAAGAGGGCATGGATGTGGATAGCGGTTTTAGCCGCATGGCTTCTCTGCATCAGGAGCATACAGCCGCCATTATTTTTAGTGATGTTCGACCATACTACGTCCGTCTTACGCCAAGTGGTCCTTCTCTATTTCATTTGCTGGCTCGATTTCACGTGGTTATGTGGAATTCACCAATTGGCTGTCGTCGCTTGCAGTTCAATAAGGAACGATGCAATTCGGCATGTTAGTACAGATGTTGCTCAGACTTCGCGTGTCGCAATCCTTTACACAACTATGAACGATTTTTCGCGAAGGGCGGCCCTCTCTTGCGTCAATCAGTCCCATCCTGAGTGCCATGTTTTCCTACTCGACGATAGCACCGAGCCCAGATATCAGGCGCTCGTAGATGCCTTTCATGCCGAACACCTCTTCACTACTACGATTGTCAGGCGCCAAAACCGTAGCGGGTTCAAGGCGGGCAATCTCAATCATGCTCTTCAGAAGGTCGGTTCGGCATACGAGTTCTTTGCCGTGTGCGATGCTGACGGGGTGTTGCCGTCTGACTTTGCTTCCAAGACCTTGACGCACTTCGCTGACGAAGGTGTGGGTTTTGTCCAAGCCCTTCAGCAACCACTTCGAGAAGATATCGACACTCGCTTTGCCCGAGACCTCGACACTGAAGTTGAGATCTACTGGAGACAGATTGTTCCAGCCTCGGAGAGGTTTGGTTTCGTCATGTTCCATGGTCACGGAGGAATGATTCGGACAAATGTATGGCGCTCGGCAGGCGGCTTCCCTGCCCTCGTTGCCGAGGACTTGGCGTTTTCGACACGTGCGAGGCAAAACGGTTATCGTGGCGTCATTGCCCATGATGTGATCTGTTACGAAGAGTTCCCAACCTCGTACGGATCGTTCGCGAAGCGCCACCTAAAGTACACCCGAGGAGCATGCGAACATCTCCGAAAAGAGATGTGGCCTTTTCTTTTGTCGCGAAATGTCAAGTGGTTCGAAAAAGCTGACCGTCTCCTAGCCAGCCTCGCCATGCTGTCCTCCCTCCCTCTGTTGCTCTTCGTCGTGGACTGTGCCTTCTTATTCTCCGGTGTTTTCTTCGTAGCCGGAGTTTCGCCCCCGGTATTCCACAGAGGAGGCTCGATCGATTTTAGCTGGCGCTTCTATCTGGCAATGGTCGGCATGTTAATTACGCCACTTACGCCTGTAATATGTCACCTCTGGGGGCGGCCGAAGGCCTTGGTTCGCCACTTGGCAAATTCTGTTGCGACTCATTTGTCTCTCGTCGCCAATGAAGCGTGGGAGATAGTAGGTTTCGTTCTCCTGAGTAAGAACTCTTTCCCTGTCACTGGTGACTGCGGTGGAAGCCCGGGCGCGGTAGAAACGGCCAGCTGCTCATTACGATGCGAATTGGCGTGCGTTTTTCTAGGGTGCACGGTGCCGGTTGCCGCGGCCACGTTGTTTAGCCCAAGTGTGCTCCCTATCTCGCTGGCGACTGTAACGGGAGCCGCCATTCGTTTCTTTGGCTGGGAGCACCAGATTGCCCGCATACTTATCCCCCTGCCCGCCGCGTCTGTCTTAGTAATCATAGTTTTTGGTTGTCCTTGGCTGGCGTATGGAGCACTTATCCCATTGGTTGGCTCGCCTCTCTGAGCGGGGTTTCCATCTATGGTGGCTGGCCTGCCTTGCAATCCCGGTTGCTTGCGTTAAATGGAAACCGGCTGCCTACCAGTCGCGGTTCTCGAAAGGCGGGAGTCGATGCTGCGAGCGGGTATCAGAGCTGGCCGGACCTCGAGTCACGCGTTTTCCCTCTGCCTAGCGAAATCAAAAGCGGCGCTGCGGGCCACGTTGTGCCAACCCCTGCGACTCGCTCAGGGCATGTTCTTCGAGCGCGAAGGGTAGGGCACCTCGTCAATGAGCCGCTAAACCTGTATCCTTCGCGCGCCGATGAAATTCTTAGAAACGCGGACTCGAGGCCGAACGCGAGGAAAAGAAGAATGCCAAACAGGCGCTCCGTACAAGGTGAATACAGAGTTGAAGGGAGCGTGTTGGATGAACTCGGGCTGGATCGGCAGGCGGTTCTGGAGCTGAAATTGAAGGCGGCGTTGCATCAGAAGATTCTGCAGTGGATGAACGGGACGGGCAGGGTCAAGGTCAAAGGCGTCGGACAGGAGTGTCCGACCCACACGAGTTGATGCGCGGAAAGCTTTCTACGTTAAGTGTGGCGCGGCTGTTGCTTTATGCTGCGCAAGGCTCGGGGGCGTGCTGTGGCAGTTGAGCTACCTCAGGGGCTGAAGCCCGCCAGTCTTTTTTACCTTTATCGCAGCGCTTAAAGCGCTGCGCCACCCTAGGCGCTTCTCAGCGCAAAATCTAAAGTCAAGAGCGTCGGATAGAGCTTGCCCTGAGCTTGCCGAAGGGAGTGCCCGACCCACACGGGCAGCCGCCTTCTTCGCAGACTAATACGGCACGACTGAAGTCGTGCCCTTCCCGATCGTAGAACCAGCACCGATTTTGCGTTAGCTTGGTGACGGATATGTTCTAAGGCGCGGATCAGTAGTTGTGTATGGAGTTGTGTATTGACGAGATCGGGTGTACATTCCTGCCTCGTGGTAAATGCGGATCGTCGGAGGAGGCTTCACTATGGGATTTCTCGTTTGGATCATTGTGGGATTGATCGCGGGTTGGCTGGCTGGGCAGGTGATGAAAGGCGGCGGCTACGGTGTGGTGGTGGACATCGTTCTCGGAATCCTCGGCGGCATCATTGGGGGCTGGGTCTTCGGGATGCTGGGAATCTGGCCGGGTGGCGGAATGATTGGGGCGATTATTGTTGCTTTTGTCGGAGCTGTGATTTTGGTCGGGTTGACGAGGTTGTTGAAAAGGGCGTGAGGAAAGGCTGAAAGCTTTCTCGGAGGTCCTGTCGTCCCCTCCGGCAAGCTCCGGGCAGGCTCTACGTGGCTTGGTTCCATTTTTTAGCGAGCCCCGGACTTCGATCTCATCGACGAGCCTGTTGCGGGCTACTGGGGCTAAAGCCCGTTCACATTCTTAGTGTTTTTTCGCGGCGCTGAAGCGCCGCTCTTCCACGGTTGTGCACGCACCGGTGGTGGACGCAACCATGGTGCTGGCGTCGAACAGGGGCTTGGGCCTTTGGCGGCTTAGGGCTACGTCCTGATACACCGGGGCCGCCGGACAGCCGGGGCGGCTGTCCTTACATGCGCATCGAATCGACGTCGCTGCTTGCAAAATCGGCCGGGGTGGGGCAACCTCGGAGTGCATGCCGAGAACCTACAGATTCCTTCCTCTCTCTTTTCTATTTAGCTTTCTCCTCATCCTGTTTTTCTTGATCTTCTTCTTTATTGGCGGCGGAAGCCTGGCTTGGGCGCAGAGCGAGGCCGGGCCTGAAGAGGGTGGGCGCGAGGTGCAGGTGTTTGCGGCGGGAGGATACTCGGTGCCGGGCGGGACCTCGCAGACGGGTGTATTCGATATGGGCGCGCGGTATGGGTGGGTGATTACGGGTCCGAGTTGGCCGGGGATTTTGCGAGGACGATTTGAGTATGCCGTCGACGTGGTGCCGGTGTATGAAGTGTTTCAGCCGGCGAATACGGCGTATGGATGGGGATTCGATCCGCTGGGGTTGAAGTGGGATTTTGTGCGGCGGGGAAGGTGGTCGCCGTATTTCGAGTTGACGGGTGGGACGGTGTTCAGCCGGAAGGATATTCCGACTTACACGAACACGGTGAACTTTACGCCGAGCGCGGCGTTGGGGACGCATGTGTTGGGAGAGAAATATAACTGGAGCATCGAAGTACGGTATCTGCATATTTCGAATGCGGGGCTGGCGACGCCGAATCCGGGGCTGAATACGGTGGAGGTGCGGCTGGGAGTGGGGAGATTCTGGAAGAGGTAGTGGGGGTTCTCTTGAGGGGTTCCCGGCTGAGAATGGAAAAGCCCCACGTCTCTCCAAGAATAGAAGAGGGAAATGGGGCGCGTGTCGAATGAATCGGTAGTGTTAGCCGGTGACGGTTACCGTCTTGGTCGCGGCTTCGGTAGAACAGCAACTGACCACGTACTGGTAGACGTTCTGTCCGGGAGTTGTATTCAGTCCGTGCGCGATCTGGATAACGGGATTGGCCAGGTTGGGGAAAACGATATTGGGTCCATAGTTGAAGGGCCACGGCGTATTGCCTGGACTGATTGTGCAAGTACCGACGATGCCGGTGAAAATGACCTGCTGGCCCATGAGGGCATTCGTGATATCCGTGCATTTATCCACGTTAATCGGTGGAGGTGTGTCGTCCCGTGTATTCTTCTTGTCCTTGCCCTGATCTTTCGACATAAATGCTCCTTTTAGTTTTTTATCACTGGAGTCCAAGGGGTCCGTGGAGTGCCGCAACGCCAACTGACCTATCTCCAGCGGAATTTGCCGAGGATTTACTTAGACTTCATCAACTGCTGGTAGCCCGGAACATTCGACAAATTATCAAACTCGTGCAGAGCTCGAATCTTATCGGGAGTGTACCCGGCCTGCATGGTTTTGCTCAGCCATTCAAGAGCCAGGCCCGTTTCGCCTAACTGGTTATACACGCCCGCCGCGTCGAGCAGCACATCTTTGTCATTGCGGCCGTACTGAAGGGCCTGTCCAAGGTAAAGGAGGGCGTTCCTGCGATCTCCAAGCATGGAGTAGTAGCTCGCCAGGCTGCTCAGCAATCCGGCATCGCGGGGATTGACCTTTAATTCGCTTAATGCGAGTTCCGCGGCTTTTCGGAGTGGGGCCGTAGCCTGATCCTTCTTTCCTCCGTAATAGAAGGCTAGGCCCAGGTTGCCCCATGTGACCTGCTGTTGCGGGTCGAGCTTGATGGCCTCTTGATAGGCTTGGGCTGCGTCATCGAATTTATTGAGGCCAAAGTAAGCGGCCCCGAGGTTCACGTATCCGGCATAGCTGGGCCGTATTGCGATCGATTTCTTCAAGGGATCGATGGCTTTCTCGTACTGACCCATCTCGTCGTAAATCGAACCGATGTTGGCATAGGTGCCATACCAATCGGGAGCGATTTCAGCGACCTTGCGATACATATCGAGCGCCTTGTCGTATTGGTTGCGATGAAGGTAGAACAGGCCGAAAGAGTTGTAGCTGTAGCGGCTGTTGGGATGGGACTGGACCGCTTGCTGGTAGGCTTTTTCGGCTTCGGTGATCTTGCCCTTATGCTCGTAGGAATTTGCCAGGCCGACGGCGGCTTCTTCATTCGTGGGTTCAAGACCGAGGGCGAGTTGGAATTCCGCAATCGCCTCAGGATAGTGGCCGGTACCATCGTCGATGCGGCCTAGGCATGCATGTCCCGCAGCGCCGGCATTGCCGAGTTTAACGGCATCATTGCAGTCGGCTTGAGCCGGAGCGATCCATTGCTTCTGCTTGGTGTCGGAATACTTCAGCCATAAACTTTCGCCGAGAACGGCCTTGGCCATGCCGAAGTTGGGATCGAGCTTGAGGGCTTCGCGGCCCATCAGCCCAGCGTTGTCGAGGTTTTCAGCTTTGCTGCTGTCGAGCAGGTAGCCCTGAGCTTGCAGATAATAGCGGTAGGCGGCTCCATTGTCGGTGCCGTGATATTTCAGCGCGGCTTCTTCTTCCGGGCGTAGCTGCAGGCGCAGAGCCTTGACGGTTCCTTCCGTGACATTTTGTTCTACGGTGAAGGCGTCAGCAACGGGAACGGTCAGGGAATCACCACCCAGGGTGTTGCCAGTTTGCGCGTCGAGCAGAGAGTAAGTGATCTTCAGCAACTCGTCGCCTTGAGGCTGGAGGCTAAGAGCCAGCCCGAGGTTTGCGCCAAACATGTGGGCGGCCTCGGGCAGCGTAGAAACCTTTCTTTCCTGCAGATTGCGCACCGGAACGACTTCGAAGGCGCGGTCCTCAGTCAGTTTGCTTAACTTGGCGGCGAGGTTTTCTACGAGACCTTCGCCGAGCGCGGTGAGCTTGGGGTCGACGTTTGCGGCGGTGAAGGGAAGCACTGCCAGGATTTTGGTTTGTGGCAAGCTTACTGCTTGGGGCGCGGCATTATTGGCCGCATGCGGTAAGAACAAACGACGCAGCGGACGATAGGCAAGGACCGCGGCAACGACCACTACAACAATTGCAAGCGCAGCAAGAGCACGGTATTGATGAAAACTGCCGGGGGATGAGCGCGCGCGTTTGGGCTTTCCTCCTTGCTCAACGCGACGAAGATCTTCGAGCAAGGTGGCAGCGTTCGGATAGCGAAGGTTGGGATCTTTGGCCAGGGCGCGGGAGATGATCGCGGCGAGCGGTGCGGGAACGTTCTTGAGCGGCACCGGATTGGTGTGGACGATGCGGGCGATGGTGGTGGCGAGGCTGGCAGTTTTAAAGGGCTGCTCGCCGCCGAGCATTTCGTAGAAGACGAGGCCGAGAGAGAAAAGATCGGAGCGTCCGTCGTCAGGCTGCTGGAGCAGGACTTCCGGCGCCATGTAGGCGGGAGTACCGCCGCTGGCTGTCATGGTTTGCATGCTCTGTGTGGCTTCGTCCGGAGTGCCGGCGCGCCAGGCGCGGCGGGCGACGCCGAAATCGAGAATCTTCACCCGGTTGCCGGCAGTGAGCATGATGTTTTCAGGCTTGATGTCGCCGTGAATGATGCTTTTTTCGTGCGCGGCTTGCAATCCTTCGCAGCATTGGGTAGCGATTGAAAAAAATTCTTCGGTCGAGATGGGCCGCTGGAGGCGGTCGCGCAAGGTCTCGCCTTCCACGAACTCCATAACGAGCCAGAGTTCGCCGCCGTGCTCGACCACGTCGTACATGGAACCGATGTTGGGATGATTGAGCGCGGAGGCGCGCTGCGCTTCCTTAAGCAGACGTCTGTGGTCGGCCTCGGTCGATCTCTCTTGCGGGGCCATGCGCTTGATGGCGACGAAGCGCTTTAGAGTTGTGTCTTCAGCCCCGTAGACCTGGCCCATGCCTCCGGCTCCGAGGCGCTTGGAGATGACGAAGCGGCCAACGGTGGTGCCGGCCAGGGCGTCCGCAGCAGAGTCCGCAGCTACTGCGGGAGGGGGCGTCTTGATCTGTTCTTCCATGGACGAAGGTGCCCGCCGAATGTCGTAATTCTAAGCTTAGTTGCCGAGGAAAGCCAAAGCGAAAGGAGAAAAGTGAACCGAGATAGCGACCTCGCTTGCTTCGCCTACTCAGCGCCAGCTATTCTTCTCGCCTATGTCTACGCTGGTGGAGTGTGTGCCGAATTTTTCGGAGGGGCGCGACAAGGCAAAGGTTGATGCCATTGTCGACGCCATGAAGATGGACGGAGTTTACCTGCTGGATCGCGAGATGGACGCGGATCACAACCGGTGCGTGATTACGCTAGTGGGTGAGCGCGAAGTGATTCAGGAGGCGGCGATTCGTGGAGTGGGGAAGGCTGCGGAGTTGATTGATCTTTGTGTGCATAAAGGAGCGCATCCGCGTATGGGTGCGGCCGACGTGGTGCCGTTTATCCCGATCGAGGGAGTGACGATTGAGGATTGCGTGGCGATGGCGCGGCACGTTGGGGCGGAGATATGGAAGCGATTTGAGATTCCGGTTTATCTGTACGAAGCGGCAGCGGCTACACCGGAGCGGCAGAATCTGGAGAACATCCGGCGCGGGCAGTTTGAGGGGATAAGAGCGGAGATCGCGACGAATGCGGCGCGTAAGCCGGACTTTGGCGAGGCAAGGCTGCATCCGACGGCGGGTGCGACGGTGGTGGGAGCGCGAAAGTTTCTGATCGCTTACAACGTGTTTCTGAATACTCCGGACGTCGAGGTCGCGAAGAAGATCGCAAAGGCGGTGCGATTTTCAAGCGGTGGAATGCGGTTTGTGAAGGGTGCGGGATTTCTGGTGCGCGGCCAGGCGCAGGTTTCGATGAATCTGACGGACTTTGAGCAGACCCCGGTGCATCGCGTATTTGAAATGGTGAAGCGTGAGGCGGCGCGGTATGGAGTTGCGCCGGTATCAAGCGAGATTGTCGGGCTGATTCCGAAGAAAGCGCTGGAGCAGGCAGCGGAATGGTTCCTGCAGGTCGAGAATTTCGATTCGTCGTTGATTTTGGAAAATCGTCTGACTGCGGTGATGGGCGGAAAGATGGCGGTCGGCGGGTTGCGGACGGGGGTCGAGCCGTTCGTGGAGCAGCTTGCCGCGCCGACGGCCACGCCGGGTGGTGGAAGCGCCGCGGCAGCGGCGGGAGCAATGGCAGCAGGGCTCGCAACGATGGTGGCATCGATGTCGCGAGGGAAAAAGGCGTATCTGCAGCATGAAACGCAACTCAGTGCAGCGATTGGGCTGCTCGCGAGTTTGCGGGAGGATCTGAAGGCTGCGATTGATGCTGATGCGGAGGCGTATGACTCCGTGATGAGGGCTTACAAGTCGGCGAAGACGGTGAGCGCGCAGGAAGGTGAGGCGCTGATTGAGGCTGGATTGAAGGAGGCGACGAGTGTTCCGTTGGGAGTCGCTGAGAAGGCGCGCGAGGTCGGTCAGATTGCGGCGAGTCTTGATGGGATTACGAATCCGAATATGAAATCGGACTTGACCACGGCGCAAGCCCTCGCGCGGGCCGCGATTGCGGGTGCTCGCGCGAATGTGGAGATTAATTTGGCGTCGATCAAGGATGCGGCGTTTGTGGCGGAAGTGCGAAAGAGAGTAGGAGCAATAGCGCTATAATTTGGGCGTTGGAGGCGAGAATGTCTTGTGAACTTCCGCAAGCGAGGCCCCAAGCGGCAGCGGGATGGAACGGCCGATGGATAACAGTCCTGATCGTCATGATCGGCCTGTTGGCCATCGGTGTTTTCTCGTTCTTGAAATTGTCGACTGGTGCCTCCCTCCGGTTGAATACATGCTTTCAAGACGCAAGCGGCCTTCGTTCCCGCGCGAAGGTGAGGCTGGCGGGTGTTGATATCGGAACAGTCCGAGAGGTGAAAGCTAGACCAGACAATAAAGCCTGCCCAGCCGCCGTCGAGATGGAGATCCAAACTCCTTACGAATTAAAGGTACCTCGTGACAGCGTGGCATCGACAGCGACTGCGGGGATTCTCGGGGAAACTTACTTGGTGATAGATGCCTCGCAGGCTTCGGGCCCGTTCGCACATAATGGTGACCAGCTTCCGAGCAAAGAGAGCGTGAAGGTTACTGCGGAGACTTTGGTCCAAGCCGTGAAGGCCGTCGGAGTTCTGAAACAGCTCGCTGACGAGGAAAAAGACGACAGATCTGCGCCAACCGCTCCGAAGACAAAATGAGCTGCAATGCGAATATGTGCCTCCCATGGAGTCTCACTCGGCCGTGAGGCTCTTAACGCTCTTAAAGCCTCAGAAAAGCAAGCGATGTGATCGGAAGAGATAAACGAGAAGGACGACGGGCCCCAGAAACAACAGGCAGATCAGCAGGCAGGCACCGATGACGAATAGCCAGTCTTGCCACTTGTGACGGTGTACGGATTGTTGGTCGCGAATAAGCAGGTTGTAGTTACGGCGATTCGCCTTCCAGGCGACATGCGCGAAGTCTCCGATAATGGGGATTGCACCGAAAATATTTTCGATCGTCAGGTTCAGCATCATGCGCAGGACCGTAATACGTGCGGCGCCGCGCTTCCATGCGGATGCGACGATAAACATCGAGGCAAAAGCGGCGAGGGCGTCACCTATGCCGGGTATCCAGCCAATTAGGGCATCCAAACCGAAACGGATTCCTGTTCCTGGGATTTCGAATCGATCATCGAGCCAAGTCGCAATGTAGTTGAGGTCCTCATTCGAAGCGATGCCTGTTGAGGCTTTCCCCGCGACGTCGATCGACTGCGACAGCGGCGGAAGGATTTCGCGTCGAATATAGGTGGGTCTGGACATCGGAGAAAGTTAGACGATCTAGCAAACCTTCCGGTTGTGAGTACATTTAGAAACCGGGATGGACGTCGACGATGTTGGAACGCCCATCCCTGATAAACACATGCTGCTGCTCACGATACTTGTTAGTTAGGCTTCTTATCCTTCTCGTTTGGCGGTTCTTTCTTGCCCGGAGGAGGTGGTGGAGTCTTCGGTTTTGCTGGAGCCGGTTTCGCAGCGGGAGCAGGCCTCGCAACCGGAGCCGGCTTTGCAGCGGGAGTGGGTTTTGCTGCCGGAGGAGGAGCAGTGGGCTTCGGCGCCGGTTTGGGCGCTGGGTGAACTGCTGCGGGTGGCGGCGTTGCCGGTTTCACTGGTTGCGGATGGGCGGCAGGCTGTGATGGTTGGGGACGCGGGGCAGGCGCGGGCTTTGGCGCAGGTGCAGCCGGGCGAGCCGGAGTGGGTGCGGGGCGTCCAGCCGTTGGAGCCGGTAGTGGATGATTTGGCGGGGAGGTCGGGTTATTCGGTGCCGGATTGTTCGGACGAGCATTGGCAGCAGCCGGTCGTGGCGGCGCCGCGGCGCGGGCAGGAATTACCGGGGCGACGGGTTTGCTCACAGCGATGGGTTGAGCTGCCGCAAACACGGCCGGTTTGCCGTGATTGGCGGATGCGAACTGCTGGCGATTCTGGGAAGCCGCTTGCTGGTGCTGTACCTGCGTTGCCATGGGAGGAATGCGCTGTTCGCGGACGGCGGCGACCTCAGTGGGTAGCGGCCGGCGAGTTACGCCTCCAGGTCCGTTGTAACTGACGCGTGTGTTCGTCACGTTGACGGTCGTGTTGTTAACGATGACCGTATTCGTCACCGTGCGGTTATAGACTTGGACATTGGTGACGTTAGTTACATTGTTGACGGAGCGGTTGTAGTCGAAACGATCGCCGTTCCAGTAGCCACCTTGATAGCCAACGCCGACGTAGCCGAAGCCGTAGTTAACGCCGCCATAGTAGCCGATGTGGCGACCCCAATATCCGTAGTGGTAGCGGTATCGGCCTCCAGTGTAGCCCCAATACCCGGGCGTCCAAAGATAGCCGGACTCGGGCGGACGCGCCCATGCGCCGGGCACCCAGTAGTAGCCTTGCGGAGAATAGCTCCAATATCCCGGCGTCCAGAGATAGCCGTCGCCGGGGCAGTCAGGCTGCGAGTATTCGGGGAGCGGCGGCGGGGCGTCGGACGCTTGCAGGACGGGCTGGCCGTAGGTTGAGTCGTCGTCATCATCATCGTACGAGTCGTTATCAGCATCGTTTCTGTCGCGGTTGTAATTGTCGCGATCACGATGGTCGCGGTCGTAGTTGGGTTCCCGCGGAGCTGGCTGCTCACTGGTTGCCGGCGCTGGTGCCGGGGCTGCGGCTGCCTGAGTGTCGCTTACGGGGGCAAGATTGGCTGCCGCTGCTGGATCCTGCTGAGCAGGCTGCGATTGGTCGGGTTGAGCGGGCTGAGCTTGGGTCGTGTTGTCTGGGGTTTGGGTCTTGTTGCAGGCTACCACGCTAAACGTCAGTGCGACGGATGCGGCGGTGCCAAGGAAAAGAGAAAGCGGTCTGCTGTTTTTGATCATAGGGTGAGTTTCCTAGACATAGTATGCACGTTTTGGTGGGAAGGCCGTGAAGGAAAAGGAAAATGATTGGGTTGGCGGGATGACGAACTTGGAACCGCCGCGCTCTGGAGAACCCGGGCAGCCCGATCACAGCGCAAGGCGCGACCTGAGCTGGATGCCAGGCCAAAGCAGCTCGAACTATTTGAGCGATAGTCGCTAATCTCCCGCACTGGTTGCGGGCGCCGGTTGAGGTTTGGTTTTAGACAACCACCACGCGTCGAATCCCTGATGGGCAAGCTTGAAGATGGTTGCACGGTTTTCCGAGATGACTTTCCACCAGGCGAAGCGGCCGAGCATAGGGAAATAAATTCCCCGGAAGCATATGCGAGCGAGAAAAATGTTGACCCGATAGCCAAGCGGCTGGTTGTCGAGTGAATCGACTGCATGGGCAATGGCCTCTGCACCGTAGGAGTTCGACCAGCCGTAGTTCACTTCGGCGTGGGCTTCGTCAATGGTCATCTTGAGCGGGGTGTGGGCCATGTTGAATGGGATAAACTCCTGCCAGTGCTTGGGGCGGGTTAAGCGGCCTGCGACATCGAGGCGCTTGTAAAGCGGGGTGCCCGGCAATGGAGTGAGCAGGCCAAAAATCGGCAGACCGGGCGGCCAGGTGCGGACTTGGGCTAGCGTGCGCTCGGCTGCGCCGACAGTGTCGTTGTCCATGCCAAAGATGAAGGAAGTGATGGCGTAGACGTTGCGCTGGGCGAGGCGCTCGAGAACGCCGGCATATTCTTCCGGCTTGTTGAAGCCCTTATTTACATCTTTTAAGTTGGCGGGATCAATCGACTCCATGCCGATGAAGACCCACTTCCCTCCGGAGGCGGCAATGAGGTCGACGAGTTCCTGATCGCGCAAAAGATTGGCGCTGATCTGGGCGACCCAGTGGACTTGTGCGCCGGCGGCGATGATGTCGCGCAGCAGGGATTTGGTGCGTTTGAGGTTGATGGCAAAATTGTCGTCGATAAAAAAGACGGCCATCTGACCGCGCTCTTTGCGAGCGCGCGCCTTCAACAAAAGAAGTTCGTTGACCACACTCTCATTGGTGCGGAAGCGGATGGAGTCGCCGAAAAATCCGGTGACCGTGCAAAACTCGCAACCATAGGGACAACCGCGTCCCGATTCGACCGGCACGATGCGAAACTCTCCCCAACCCTCGCCGATCTTTTGTAACCATCGCTTCGCAACATGGGGGACAAGGTTGAATTGCTTGAGATCGATGGTGTCCCAGGGAATTACGGGATAGGGCTTGAGCGAGGGCTTGAGCTCCTTACCCGCCGCATCGACTGGCTCGTAAACGTCTTTCAATTCGCCACGGACGGCGTCTTCGACAATGCGTGGCCATGTGTCATCGGCTTCGCCGAGAGCAACGGCGTCGGCGTGGCGCGGGCCGCCATCGCGGCCGAGAGCTTCGTCGGCCATTTCGGTGACGTGCGGTCCTCCCATTACAACGGGAATGCCGACGGCGCGTACCGCGTCAGCCATGCGATAGGCTTTCGCGATCATGCGAGTCATGGCGCCGATTCCGACAAGATCGATTTTTTCTTTTACGACATAATGGGCGATGGCGGCTTCGTCCATGGGCTGAGCGTTTCCGTCGATGAGCACGACTTCGTGGCCGGGAGGGGTGAGCGATTGCAACAGGAACATCCACAGATGCGGCATGAAATTACGCGTGACCCCGTTGTCGGGGTTGTACAGTAGGATTTTCAATCCTCTCCTGACTGTTGCTGAGATCGTTCTGTTGCCGGAGTCGTTCTACAGAATCGTGCGCCCAGGGACCTGGGGTCGTAAGTGCGGTAGCGTACAGAGGCAATCTTACAGCTAATTCGCTCTCCCGGATTATTTAATTATTTTGAGGGTGCAATGCGGCGACCCAAAATGGTCATGGGGCTAGCACCTTTGGCAGGACCGGAGACGGATTCGGTGGCTTAGAATGGGAGGGTAACGGTAGGGGATGAACTCGCATCTAACCTGATAAGTTCAAACTGCAAGAGTTAGGCGATTCTGCGTTCGTTATTTAGAGAGTCAAGCTGAATACGGTGAGTCCGTAAGTGGAAATCCCGTTTCAAGAATCTTATCGATGAGGTTTGGAACTGTGATGAAAACCGCGAAGCTTTACTTGGGATCGATGCTGGGCGCTGCAATGGCCGCTGGATTATTGATGGGGACGGCGAGCGCGATACCGCTGAATTCCTCGGCGCGTGCGGTGGTTCCCGCCGATCTGCAGCAGTTGATCTCGGTGGATTATCGCACGTTGAAGGATTCAGCAACGGCGATGCAGCTTAAGCAGCAGGTGCTGCCTGACAATTTGAAGGAGTTCGAGAGCGCGCTGAAGGGAGTGGGAATCGATCCGGATAAAGACGTCGACTCTTTGGCATTTGCGGCGTTCCGCACGGCTAAGCAGGGCATCAAGCAAGTTGGCGTTGCGACGGGGCCATTCTCCATGAAGGCTGTAGTCAAGAAACTGACTACGATGAAGATCAAGGGGACCAAGTATCGCACCTCGCTTTACTATCCGATGGATGGCGGCATGGTGATGTGCTTCCTCGACGAGAGTACGCTGCTGTTCGGGGAATCGTCGGCGGTGAAGATCGCGCTCGATACTCGGGATGGCGAGGTGCTGGGCGTGGACACGAACTCAACCATGTCCGACATGATGTCCAATGTGGATTCGGCTCCGGTGTGGAGCATTCTGGATCAGCAGGGCACGCAGAATGTGATCCACTCCGCTATGGGGGATGCCGCCAAGATCACTGACTTCGACACCATTAAGAAACGACTGCTGGGGTGTAGCTATACCATGAGCTTTAGCGGCGGAGTTAACTTCGATCTGACGGCCTTAACCTCGGACAGCGTGAGCGCAGCTACGCTCTCGTCGTTGTTGAAGGGAGCGCTGCTCTTCAAGAAGATGAGTGCAACCCCAGTAGAGAAAATCGCAGTAGACAACAGCAGCGTCGATTCTGACGGGTCCAACGTGAAGTATCATTTCAAGGCGAACGATACGCAGTTTCTGTCGCTCATGCACTCCGAATTGTTTGCCGCGGTTTCGCACTAGCTTCCGTAGTTCGTAAAGTCCGTCAGTAGAGGGGGCCATCGTGGGCAAACCTTTCTATTGCTTGTTTGTATTAAGTCTGGCAATGACGCCCCTTGCGGCCAGGCCGCAAGACTTTCCACCACAGACGAAACCCGAGGGTAAGGTGTGCGTGGCGAGTGTTTCAAACTTGAGTACTCGTCCAGCGATGCTGGACCGTCTGGCCGAGCGCCTGTCGAGCGATCTGCGGGAAGACAAGATCAATGCGTTGACGATGGAATCGACCACGACGACGGACCACAAGCTTCACCCCACCACAGAAAATGGCGAAGAGGCGAAGAGCAGCAATTGTGATTACATTTTGCTGACTCAAATTCTGGATCCAAAAACCGTTTCGCCCGTACCGCAGAGTGCCCAGATCTCGGTCGGCGGCAAAGTTCCGAGCATCGATGCTAGCGATCCTCTTGGCGGGTCGTCCGGCCCGGTTCATCGCGACAATGTTCAAATCAGCTTCGCGTTGTTTCCCGTCGAACGGCTCAAGCCGGTTCTCGATACGGTAATGTTGGCGCAGCCATCGGGGAGTGCTTCCGATAACTTGTTGACGGCAATGGATCGAGAATCTAACCGGGTCAGTCACGAGCTGAAAAAGAAATAAGAGCTACGGGTGGCTGGTTCCGAACCGAGGCTACGTTCACGGTCGAACCGGAGTCGTGGATTTGCGGGTGGCGCGCTTCCGACCGGCCCAACCTTCCTTCACAACTTGTTGCGCGCGTCCGATGGCCAGTGCATCTTCGGGAACATTTTCGGTGATGCAAGAGGCGGCTCCGACGTAGGCGCCTTTGCCCACGCGAACAGGGGCTACGAGGGTGCTGTCGCTGCCGATGAAGACCCCGTCTTCGATGATAGTCGTGTGCTTGTGAACTCCGTCGTAGTTGCACGTGATGGTTCCGGCGCCGATGTTGACGCCTGCGCCGATTTCGGCGTTGCCAAGATATGTGAGGTGATTGGCTTTTGATCCCTTGCCCAGCTTAATCTTTTTCGTCTCGACAAAATTGCCAACGTGCGCGCCTTCTCCGATGTCGCTGCCGGGGCGCAGGTGAGAGTAAGGACCGAGGATGGCGCCGGCGGCGACGCGAGCTCCTTCCAGAACGCAGCCGTTGCGAATAAGGACTCTATCGGCAATTTCGGAGTCGCGAATCACGGAATAAGACCGCACCCGGCAGCTGGCGCCGATGCGCGAGTTGCCGAGAATCTGGACAAAGGGCTCGATCACGGTGTCTGGGGCGATTTCAACATCGTTATCGATAACGCAGGTTGCGGGATAGAAGATGGTGACACCGTCGGCCACGAGTTGCTGGCACTTGCGCATGCGAATCTGGGAGTCGATAAAAGAGAGCTCGGCACGGGTGTTTGCACCGAGAACTTCGGCGGAGTTCTCCGTCTTCCATACCACGACACGTTGCTTGGCTTTACGAAGAACCTCGGCCATGTCGGTAAGGTAGTACTCGGCGTGAGGGTTGGCGGTCGAGAGCTTCTCGATATAAGAGAAAAGCTGCGGGACGGCGAACACGTAGAAGCCGGCGTTGATTTCGCGAATCCTTTTCTGAGCCGTGCTGGCGGATTTTTCTTCGACGATGGCCTGGACTTCAGCGCTGCGAGGGTTTTTACGGAGCACGCGGCCGTAGCCGGTGGGGTGGTCGAGGTCGGCGCCGAGTAACGTCATCGCAGCTTGCTCATCGAGATGAAAGTTGAGTAATTGAGCGATGGTTCGAGGAGTGATCTGCGGAGCGTCGCCGGAAAGGACGATCACGTGATCATAGGCAGAGAGCGCAGCGCTCGCCACCATAAGGGCATGGCCGGTGCCGCGTTGCTCGGATTGCAGGACGAAATTTACTCCGGTGTGGGCGACGGCAGAGCGGACTAGGTCAGCCTCGTGACCGATGATGGCGAAGACATCGGCCGGCGGAACTACGCTCGTGGCGGCGGCGATCACATGGGCTAATAGAGGTTTGCCGCCAACTTCATGCAGCACTTTCGGAAGCTGCGACTTGAGGCGGGTGCCTTTGCCGGCGGCCATGATGGCGATGGCGACGCGGGGAATTGTGGATGGGGTCGATGAGGCGGTGTTTTTGGATTTGGGCATTCGCCTCAATATACCTTGAGCGGTGAAAGTTCAGAAGAGGGCTGCGGAATGTGAATCGGTTTTGTCAGCTCGACGGGAAAAAGCAATCGAGCTTCGCTCGACGGACAGCCCCTTTCGGCTCTGCTCAGGGCCGGCCTGGGCAGCTGTCCCCACTTAGGCATCTTTGGTGTTGAGGTTCATCACAGGCCCAGGCCGCCATCGACCGCCAGTATTTGGCCGGTAATGAATTGCGGTGCAGTGGCGAAGAACAGCACGGCGGCGGCAATTTCTTCGCCTTTGCCGTTGCGCTGCATCGGAGTCTGTTTGGCCATGCGGCGCATGAACGGTTTCGCGGCTTTCTCGCCGAGATCGATCATGCCGGGAGCGACCGCGTTGACGGCGATCTCTGGGGCCAGCGCTTTTGCCATTACCTTGGTAAGCATGTGCAAGGCGGCTTTTGAGGAGCAGTAATGCGCGTGCGTGGGCCAAGGACGCAGGCCGCCCAGGGAACCCATGTGAATGATCTTGGCTTCGATGGGTTCGGAGCGCTGGGGCCCTGTTCTTTTTCGGCGCATCCACTTCAAGGCTTCGCGAGAAACCAGGAATGGTCCGCGCGTGTTCGAGGCAAAGATCGCGTCCCATTCACGCAGGGTGAGGCGCTCGAAATCGGCAGTGGAGTAGTTGCCGGCGTTGTTGACCAGGATATCGATGCGGCCGAGTTCGCGTCCTGCCTCCTGCATCATGGACTTGACGCTGGCTTCGTAGGTGACATCGCAGTGCAATGCGAAGGCACGTACGCCGTAGCTGGAGAGGTCGACGACGGTGCGGTGCGCTTCACGGGCAGAATTGCGGAACGTAATGGCGACATCGGCTCCGGCCTGAGCGAGTGCGAGGGCGGAGGCGCGTCCAAGACGCAGGGCGGCGCCGGTAATAAGACAGGTTTTGCCGCGCAGAGGTTTGGCGGGATCTTTGTGCATGAGCGAGATTCTACTTTAACGGGTATGCGAGTTGAGATTCGGGCAGCGACCCGTGAGACCCCAGAGTCACGGATGCGGCAAAAACGATTTGGCAAAGATCACTGGAGACTTCAACGATACACTCTGCCCTAAGTGGGATCGGGCAGCTCTTTGCTGACAATTCTTTTGATTTCTAAACGATTTCTCACTGGAATCCTGCCAGCAAGGAAGGCTACAATCCACCCGTGCCGGAGTCGCGCCAGGTCGTGGTTTACTCGCGCAAGGGCTGTCACCTTTGCGAAGTGGTGAAAGAGAGTCTTGGTAAGCTTTCCCGCCGCGGCGGGTTCACCTGGCAGGAAGTGGATGTTGATAGCGACACCGAGCTGCGGCGACAATTCAACGATGAAGTGCCGGTGGTATTTATCGACGGGCGCAAGGCCTTCAAATACCGCATGGACGAACGTGAGTTTCTGCGCAAGCTGGCAAGTTGAACCCCGCCAGCATTTGACTCCTACACTCAGCAATTACGGAAAACGCACATCGAGGCTGTAAATCTCCTGGGTGCTGCGGTCGCGCATCAGGAGCGGGGAGTCGTCAGGCGCTAGTCCGACCCAGAATTCCCAGGGATCGAATCCACGCGGAATGTCTTTTAGATTTTGCAGGCGTTCCACCTTTCCATTCGCCGCATCGATGCGAACGATGTCATCGACCTTGTCGGAGTAGTCTTCTGCGTAGAGATACTTGCCATCGTGCGACCAGTTCTCAAAAGCAAAGCGCGACGCGGCAAGCTGGCTCCAAGTCTTTTTCGTCATGTCGTACAGCATGAGCTTGGTGGAGTCTGCAGAGAGCGCGGCAATATAGCGGCCATCGGCCGAGCAGCGGGGACTGAAAAGACTCTCTGAGCCGGGCACATCGACGACCTGCGAGCTTTTCAGGTCGGCGATGTGAATGTTGGGACCAACTGCGTTCGTGTAATCCATCCAGGGTGCGCCGGCGTAGACGACGGTGTTGCCTGTCGGTATCCACGAAGGATCGCTCTGATTGTGGTCTCCCGATGTTGCTTCGCGCGGCGTGCCGCCGTCGGCTGGCATAACGTAAATCTTCCACGGTTTTCCCGGAAGCGATGCCACGAATGCGATCTGGGTGCCATCGGGCGACCATCGTGGCATGTGCACCTGCATCGGCGCATAAGTGAGTTGGGTGCGCGAGCTTCCGTCGGGCTTGGTCCGCCACAGGGTGAGTTCGGGATGTACCACGTAGGTCATCGACTGACCGTCGGGAAGGATATCGGCCTCGCCCGCCGATACACCGGGAAGATAAATGGAAAATTGCTGCTGCGACTTGCTGTTCAACCCGATCAAATCAAAGCGACGCTGCTGGCCGATGACGAACAGTTTTTTTCCATCGAGGCTTGGCGTTGGGTCACCGAACATGAGAGGGCCGACTGTGAGCTGAGTCGGCTCCGCTGCCGCCTTACGAAAGAGCGACGTTGTTTCACGACGAGCCCAGATCTTCTGGGCATGGTCACGAGTGGAGGTAAAGAGGAAGTAATCGCCGTTGGGCGTCCAGGTTCCACCAAATTCCTGCGCTGGTTGGTTCCAGTTCGGCAGCACGGCATGCAAATTATGTCCGTCGGCGGCAACCTCCCACAGGGAAGAAGTGTGCTGATTTGTATCCTGAAGAGTGAAACGCAAACGGCCGCCGTCGGGAGAAAACCGAAGCGCAAAAGGAACACCGGAAACTTTAATGAGTTCCCGCGAATCGCTACCGTCTGGGCTGCACGTGTACAGAGTTGAATTCCTGGCGTAAACAATGTGCTGGCCGTCGGGCGCCCATGTTGCGGCGTGAGCGAGAATGTTATCCACCTGGCGAAGCGATCCGCCGGGAACCTGCAATACCCAAACCGGCCATTCGGTTTCCGAGCCCTCGGCAACGCCTTTCACCAGCAACTCAGAACGGGCGGGCAAGAAATCATAGATGTCGGCGCTGGGCAGAGAGATTGGCACAGGAGCTGTTTCTCCGCCGGAGGTCGAGACCTGTCGAAGAACCGAATGGCCGCTAAGATATTCGGAAAAGTACAGGCGGGTACCGTCGGTGACCAGTGAACGCTTGGAGACGCCGTCATTTGTAATCTGCACGGAGGAAATCACGACGGGCGGGGAGTCTGGCGAGCGGAGCGCGAAGATTGCCACAACGAATAAAGCAAGCATAACGACAGCCGCCACTGCGAGCCACTTGCCGAAATTGGACTTTAGTTGAGGCTCAACTGTGCTATGGGCGGCGGCGAACAGCGCACGGAGCCGCTCTTTCGAGTCGGGGACAGGGGTTGCGGTTCTGGCGGGGCTGGTTTGCGCAGACTCTGTTTCGCGGCGCAGGCGCTGCAAATCTACCCGCATCTCAGCGGCACTTTGATAACGTTGCGCGGGATCTTTTTCGAGAGCTTTCTTCACAATCCTTTCAAGTTCTGTAGGAGTCGAGGGCTTGAAGTGCAGAGGCCACTCCGGGACGCTATGCAGAAGAGAGTCGAAAAATGCGGCTGAAGTGTGTCCCTGGAAAGGGAGGGCGCCGGTGGACATTTCGTAGAGCACGACGCCGAAAGAGAAAAGATCGGTGCGGGCGTCGAGCGACTTGCCGAGGGCTTGCTCGGGAGACATGTACGGGACGGTGCCAAGTGCGGCGCCGGGACGAGTGAGATCTTCCGGCGAATGCGTGGGACCGCCGAAGGTATGGCCGCTGATGGCTTCGTCGCCTGTTAGCTTAGCCAGGCCGAAGTCGAGAATCTTGGCGTTGCCGCGCTTGGTGACGAAAATGTTGGTGGGATTGATATCGCGGTGGATGATGCCGTGAGTGTGAGCGGCGTCGAGCGCATCGGCGATCTCGATTCCAAGCGACAAAAGAGTTCCGATATCGAGCGAACGCCCCGCGATGCGGTGCTTCAGGGGCAGTCCATCGAGAAACTCCATGGCGATGAAGGCTTCGCCGGCCTGCCCGCCGATATCATGAATGGTGCAGATATTGGGGTGGTTCAGCGCGGACGCCGCCTGGGCCTCGACTTGAAAGCGAGCGAGAGCTTGTGGGTCGCGGGCAAGAGTTTCGGGCAGGAACTTGAGAGCGACGAATCGATGAAGCCGAGTGTCTTCGGCTTTGTAGACTACACCCATTCCACCGCCGCCAAGCTTCTCGATAATGCGGTAGTGCGAGATGGTTTGCCCGATCACTGGAGAAGAAATCGTACGTGCCGCAAACGGGCAAGTCAATGGAACGGGACTGTAGTGATCTGGCGGCGTTGGTGTAGACGGAGTCGAGCTTCGCTTGATCGGACAGCCGCTTCGGCTTCGCTCAGGTCGGGCGAGGGCGGCTGTCTTCACAGGATCTCGACGGGATGCACTAAACGCGATCAGTCGTGAGTGCATTGCCAGTATTTCCGCTACAATCGTTGCCGCCATGTTGCGCACGGAACTTTCCGCCGACCCCAAAGATGTGTTTGTGCACGATGCGATTCTGAGATCGTGCCGGCAGCACTCCAAGAAAATCGCGCTGGTCGATCCCTCTTGCGGCCGGCGGATTAGCTATGGCGAATGCGGGGAAATCGTGGAAGCCATAGCACGGGGCATGGTTGCGGCTGGGCTGCAACCAGGAGAAGTGGTCGCGATTTTCCTGTGCAATTCGTGGGAGTTCTGTGCGGCGTATCACGCGGCAACGCTCGCCGGCGGAATTCCGACACTGCTGAACCCGACATACCGCGAAAGGGAAGTGCGGTACCAGTTGGAGAACTCTGGCGCCGTGCTGCTGATTAGCGATGGACCTAACATCAGTGGGATCAACCTCGCGGGGTTGCCGAACCTGCGAAGAGTGTTTTGTACGCGAGAGCAGGGAAGCGGCGGTGAGCCGTTTACCAACTTGTTGAGACCCGTGAGTTCGACGTTGCCACGGGCCAATCAAGAATCGAAAGCGACGTTGGCAGCGCTGCCTTATTCGAGTGGGACTACGGGGCTACCGAAGGGCGTGATGTTATCGCATCACAATCTGGTGGCGAATGTGTATCAGCTTCTGGGGCCGGGGGCGAGCGCGCTTAATTCTGAAGATACGATTCTGTGCTTTCTGCCGATGTATCACATTTACGGTCTGAATGTGGTGCTGAATCCGGCGCTGATTCTGGGCATGACGCTCGTGATGATGCCGCGCTTCGATGTTTCCGGGTTGACACGGTTGCTGACAGAAGAGGGAATCAGCACGATGCCGATGGTTCCACCGGCGATGAATGCGCTCTGCCAGGCTGCGGAGGCAGGACAGTTTCCGACGGATCACAGGCTGCATTGGGTAAAGTCCGGAGCTGCGCCGCTTGCGCCTGATCTGGCGCGAAGGTTCACCGAGCTGACCGGCGTTTTGGTGTGCCAGGGTTATGGTATGACGGAAGCTTCTCCGCTCACGCATTTGGGTTATCTGCAACCGGAACTTTACCGACCGGATTCGATCGGGCATCCAGTAGCGTATACCGAGTGCCAGGTGATTGGTTTGGAGAATTGGGTCGCTTCGAGTGAAAGTGTTGCTGAGGTTTCAGCTGGCGAACCGGGTGAATTGGTGATGCGCGGGCCGCAATTTATGCGGGGTTATTGGAAAGAGCCAGGAGCGACCGACGCGGTGTTGCGCGATGGTTGGTTCTGGTCAGGCGACATTGTTACGCGCGATTGCGAAGGTTTTTTCCGGGTTGTCGATCGCCGCAAGGAAATGATCAAGTACAAAGGTTTCCCGGTGGCGCCGGCGGAGGTAGAGGCTGTGCTGCTGGAACATCCGGCGGTGCGCGAGTGCGGAGTTGTTGGAAAGCGCGATGCGGCTGCGGGAGAGATTCCTGTGGCATTTATCGCGTTGCGGGAAGGATTTGTAAATTGTAAGAAGATGGAAGACGAGATGTGCGCGTTTGTTGCCGACCGGCTAACACACTACAAGCAGCCGCGAGAAGTGCATTTTGTCGAAGTGGTTCCCAAAACCGCTTCAGGAAAAATTCTGCGGCGCGAACTGAGAAAATTAATTTGTTAACAAGCAAAACGAATCGGGATCGCTGGTCGGGCATCCTGTTTGCCCGCGGTCAACCCGGCTTGCGCAATTGTCTCCTAAGCGAATGACTTCACTACATGATTCTCTCTAAGGTGCTGTATAAGTGACAGAGATTTGACAATCTTTTGACAATCTCCTTGTCTGCCCAACTCACACTAACCTTCGGAAACGGCTGTCTCTAGGCCGTTCTTACTCGCAGAGTTCGCATTTAAGGAGGATAGTCGTGAGATTTTTTGACAATGTTAAAGCGCACGCCACGGTGATGGCGATTGTCACCTTCTGCGCTCTCAGTCTCAGCGCGTATGGACAAGGGGGGCATACACCTTCCAACATCAGCGTGGTGGCATCTACCGTTCCGGGCAATGGCGATGTGAATCCGTACGGCCTCGCACGGGTGCCACTCAGTAAAGGCTCGTTGGTTCAGGGGAATCTTCTGGTCAGCAATTTCAACGCCAGCTCGAATTTTCAAGGGACGGGAACCACTATCGTTCAGATTTCGCCCAGCGGCAGCGTTAGCTTGTTTGCGCAAATCGACGCCAGCACTTTGCCGGGGCCTTGCCCGGGCGGCGTTGGCTTGACGACCGCGTTGTCTGTGTTGCGCAGCGGGTGGGTAATCGTGGGCAGCCTGCCGACAACGGATGGCACGTCGGCGACTGCGCAGGCGGGATGTTTGCTGGTGCTCGACAGCAAGGGAAATGTCGTCGAGACGTTCGACGGTTCTATGATTAATGGTCCGTGGGATATGACGATGCTCGATTCCGGGAGCAGCGCGAATCTGTTTGTCACGAATGTTCTAAACGGAACGGTGGCGGCGGGCGGAAAAGTTGTTCACGGCGGGACCGTTGTGCGATTGACACTCGCCGGCCTGGAAAGCGGAATGCCTTTCCTGCAGTCGATGACTGTAATCGGTTCGGGGTTCCCCGAGCGTACCGATCCGGCAGCGTTGGTGATCGGGCCGACGGGCGTGGGTTTGAGCCCAAGCGCGGACTTGCTCTACGTTGCCGACAGCCTTAGCAATCGAGTTGCGGCAATTCCTGACCCGGTGTCCCGCGTCACCTCGGCGGGAATTGGCGCCACTGTTACGCAGGGCGGAAGTTTGAACGACCCGCTGGGGCTGGCAGTTTCGCAGGCGGGCAATATCCTCACGGTAAATGGAAACAACGGGTTCCTGGTTGAGACCACACCCAACGGTCAGCAGACTTTCAAGACGCTGCTGGACAGCAGCGGCAATCCGCCGGGAGCGGGGGCACTCTTCGGACTGGTGCCGGTCGCGGGCCAGGGCCTGTACTATGTCGACGATGCTACTAACACTCTGAACCTGTTCCAGTAAAACTACTTTGCTTGGGAGCGCGCGAGGCACGAAGACTCGCGCGCTTTTTATTTTTCGCGCACTTTCGCCGTCGGGCACTTCTCTTGTTCCACACATCTCCTGCTTTTCCTATCGTAGGAATTCAAGAAAACAATTCGGACTATTCGTTATTTAGCACGGATGTATTCCGGTTGCTCGGCAGATAGACTTCCTGTAGTATCGCTGCCCCATGATCCGAATCGTGTGGCTGTTTGTCCGGCGGTTATGGCTGCCGCTGGTAGTGTTCGCGGGATTCAGTGTGATGTGCATGCTGGTCTATCGACGGCTCGAAGGGTTGAGCTGGCAGGATGCGCTCTTCTGGATGATCCAGCCACACGCCATCGACGCCCACCGGGTACACAATTCGACCAAGCTGTTTTCGCTCTTTGTTTACGGGGGAGTGTTTGCCTTCCAGATCTGGGTGGCGGAGCGAGTGGCAGTTACGATCTTCAACCGGCAAGGGATGGAGGCCTGGAGGACGATGGTGAACGACGTGAGCATCGATAAAATTCGCGACCACTTTATTATCTGCGGTTACGGGCAGGTGGGCCGGACGGTGGTGGATCAGTTGAGTCGGCTGAAGATTCCGTTTGTGCTTATCGAGACCAATGAAGGATTGTGCCGCGAACTGCTGAAGGAAAAGGTGCTCATCATTCAGGGCGACGCGAAACGGCACGACGTGCTGCAGTCGGCGGGAATTGCGCGCGCGCGCGGACTGTGCATCGTGATCGACAACGACGCCGACAATCTCTACATCACGGTGACAGCGAAGGCGCTGAATCCGAAGGCAAGAATTATTACGCGGGCCGGGCAATCGCGTTACGCGCAGGCCATGCGCAACTCAGGCGCGGACGAAGTGATTATTCCGGAATACGAAGGCGGACTGATGACGGGACGGATGATTGCCAAGTTCTATCCCGATGCGCACTCGAGCCTGGAGTGAAGCGGAATCTACTTTTGTTCGGGGGCGCTTTTCTGTTCGGACTGAGTCTCGGTGGCAATCTTTTTCGTATTTAGAAAGTTCCAGATGCTTTCGTTGGCGTTGAGGGCGTAGCTGACTTTTCCCACTTCTTTTTCGGTCGTGTACTGTTCGCCGCCGGGCCAGGTATTGCCACCATCTTTGACCGCGTAAAGAACAACCTGCGCATTGTCGTGGCAGCCGCTGAAGGTGAAAGTCTTGGTTTCCTTGGCGCCCTTGTCTTTATTTTTGTCGTCTTTGTTGTTGACCATGGGCGGCAGCTTGTCTTGCGCCGGTTTTTCTTCGCAGCGATCAAACTTGGCCCAGGACTTCGCGCTCTCTTCTGCGGAGAGCACGGGGAACTTGCCTGGCTTGTAGGTGCCGCCGTTGTATGGGACGACGGGATCTTCGGTGCCGTCGATAAATAGCGCGGGCACGGGACGTGAGGGAAGACAGATCATCGCCTTGGGCAAGGACGCGGACACAGGGGCAATCGCGGCCACACGATCCGCCATGTTGCAGCCAGCGCGCATTGCCATGAAGCCGCCGTCGCCGAGGCCGGTGGCGTAGATGCGATGAGAATCGATCGAGTACTTGAGCATGAGCTGGTCGAGCATTTGATTGAGGAAGGCAACGTCATCGGCGGGCTCAGGGCGACTCTTGGTCTCGTCGGGATTCTGTCCTCCACGTTGGCCGCCGGGATAGCCTCCGCCACTAGGATAACCACCACCGCCGGGGTAGCCGCCACCTCCACCGCCCCAACCTCCACGGCGTCCGCCGCCGCGCCGGCCCATCCCGCTGGAGGGCTGCTCCGGATGTACTCCTATATTCCACTGCCCACGCGTCGCATTGGGATAGACGGCGATGATGCCATTCTTCTCGGCGAACTGGCTGAAATGCGTGAGCCGGCCCATATCGTCGGCATCTTGATTCTGACCGTGGAGAAGAATTACGAGCGGATAGCGCTGCTGATCGTTGTAGCCTTGGGGAAGATGCAAGATGAACGTGCGGGAAACGTTGTCGATGTCGATTTTTTCCTGAGTTTCCTGGGCGTGCGAGCGCATGACGGTCAGCAACGACAGGAGACAGATAACAGCTGCATGGATGTAGAACAACGGAAGGACAGCTTTCGTTCTCAGTCGTTCCGAAATCATTACTACGGTTCTCCTCGCCACTCGCATATGAATCTTTAGTTTAGGCGCGGGGTTGCTAGGGCGGCGAGAGAGTTTTGCAAAGTTTTGTAAGCAGTTTCAGCTTTGTACGCAGACTCGAACTGCACGATGAAATTTCGTGTCCGTGTTTTTAATTTTTGTCTCTCAGGTTTCGTCCGTATAGAGATTTTCCCCGGTCATGTCGAAATTGCATCCCCTAGAAAGATTTCAGGTTTCTTCCGTAGCGTGCCTCCAAGCTACTTAATCCCCGAGAGATAGTCCGCCTTCGCCTCATGGCCCTAGCCGTGCACCCTTCCGCATGTGGCCTGAATGGGTGGGCCACATTCGTCCATTTTCAGGAGGTACACAACTATTTATGAAACGCGTAAATCATCTTGTGCATTATGGCTTCATCTTGTTGACTTGGGGAGCACTCGTCTTAGGCGCAGCGCCAACACGCGCGCATTCGCAGTCGATGCCCGCGCAAACCGCTGTGCAAACCCCGGCGCAAACCCAGGACCGCGACGATGCGACCCGGCGGCAACTTGCCAGCTTCGACCAGTTTCTAGATTCGCACCCCGAAGTTGCCGAACAGCTACGCAAGGATCCGTCGCTGGTGAACAATCAGGAGTTCGTTGAGAAACACGGGGACCTCCAGCAATATTTGCAGCAGCATCCCGAAGTTCGCGAAGAACTCAGCCAGAATCCGAATGCATTCATGCATCAGGAAGAGCGCTTTGACCGCCGCGAGGATCGGCGGGACTCTGACGTGACGCGGACCGAGCTGGCGAACATGGACCGTTTCATGGATAGCCATCCGGAGATCGCCGAACAATTGCGCAAGGATCCGTCGATGGTAGACGACAAGAAGTTTGTCGCGAGCCACCCAGCATTGCAGCAATTCCTCGTCGACCATCCGGGAGTTCGCGAGGAGTACAAGGAACATCCGAATGCGTTTATGCGCGATGAGGAGCGTTATGACCGGCGAGAGGCTCGGCGCGACTCTGACGTGACGCGGACTAAACTGGCGAACATGGATCGTTTTATGGATAGCCACCCTGAAATCGCCGAACAATTGCGCAAAGATCCATCGCTGGTGGATGACAAGAAGTTTGTTGCAAGCCATGCGGCGTTGCAGCAATTCCTAGCGGACCATCCGGGAGTGCGCGAGGAGTACAAGGAAAATCCCAATGCGTTTATGCATCAGGAGGAGCGCTTTGATCGCCGCGAGGATCGCGGACGAGACTCTGACGTGACGCGGGCTGAACTGGCGAACATGGATCGCTTCATGGATAGTCACCCTGAAATCGCCGAACAATTGCGCAAGGATCCGTCGATGGTAGACGACAAGAAGTTTGTCGCGAGCCACCCAGCGTTGCAGCAATTTCTTGCCGACCATCCGGGAGTGCGCGAGGAGTATAAGGAAAATCCGAATGCATTCATGCACCAGGAAGAGCGCTACGACCGGCGCCACGACTCATCTATGGGTCACGACCGGGATGTCACAGGTGGAGAGCTAGCAAGCTTCAACGAGTTTCTGGAAGGTCACAACAACATCGCCGGCGAACTCTCGAAGAATCCTTCGCTCGCCACCAACAAGGAATATATCGAGGACCATCCGGCCCTTGCGGACTATTTGAAGTCGCATCCTCAGGTGCATGAAGAACTAAGCGAGAACCCGCAGGCCTTCCTGCAGTCGACGCAGCAGTTCAATACGCACAGCACGGCTAAAGTGGGCACTGAATCCAAGCCCAAATAGTCCATAAATCCACTCAAGAGGGAAGGGCCGCCCAAGACGGCCTTTCTCTCTTGTCTCTATTTTAATTTTTTGGGGAGATAGATCGTAATGGCAACGGAGGAGTCGAGATTTTTTACACGGGAGGATTGTATGAATCGCAAGGTGCCACTGCTCGCTACTCTTACTGTACTTATTACGCTTCCTGGATTTGCAGGCGACGCGAAGAAGCATCCCGATCGTGCCATGATTGAGAGGATGGAAGCTGTGCCCTGTGGAGCGCACGAACATGGCTTGACGGGTTTGGGTAGCGTCTGGGCCTCCGTCGGCGTTACGCACGTAAACTCCGACGAAAAGCTTTGCCCGCAGTATATGCTTCGCACCGACGATATGGAGTACCATGTGCGACCGCTCGATCATAAGCATCCCGTGCTGCTTCCGGTGGGCCGGGAAGGCGAATTCAAAATCAAAAAGGATGGGATGGACATGCGCGTCGTCGACGGCGACCACAAGATGCGTCACTATCAAGTAGTCGCGATGAAGCCGATTGACCACTCCGACGCGGCCGCGCCTGCAAGCTACAGATACGACACGGAGCGCAAGGACTATACGGATCGATCGATTGCCGATAAGAATTATGCCGACAGGAACACGCCCAAGCCTCCGGATAACCATCCTCAGTAGGAGTGCGGGGTCTCGGGAAAATCCTTGTGCAGACCGAGAGAAGCCGCCAGTCAGGCTGACGAATTCTTCGCGGCCGGTCAATGATCGGGCAATGATTTTGATAGTTACTTACCGGTGAGTAGCTTGTACTGCGGCTCGGTTAGCGGCACGACGCTAAGCCGGCCTTGGCGCACGAGTGGAGAATCGGCGAACAGTTTATTGGCTTTCATCTCTGCCAGCGTGGCGGGCGTTGCCAGCGGTTTGCCGACTTTGATTTTGACTTGCGGATTCCTGGCATCGCTGGCGTCGACCGATACTACGGCGGCCGTTCCTACCGCGCTCTTTTCGTCACCAGTGTGGTAAATGATGAGCGGCTCGCCCGGTTTCATGCCGCGCAGATTCTTGACCGCGACGGGATTGGTGACTCCATCCCAGATGGTTGTGCCTTCACGTTGAAGGTCTGCGAAAGAGTAGACGGTGGGCTCGGTCTTTAGAAGGTAGGGCATGGGTGAGATTCTAAACCAAGAGGCCAGAGGTCAAGAGCCATCACATGAATAGTCCGCCGCAACTGTTTATTGTGGCTTGGCGTTGGGATCTGGCGGCGGTGTTTTGTCATCTTTTTTCTGGCCTGGGGTGTTCGAATAAATAGAGTATTGGTCCTGGGGGCGCTTGAGCTTGATGGTGAAATCCATCTTGGGATGATCAACATCGTAATCTTCGCCAAAAGTCTGGAAACCGGAAGCCAACACTTGCACCCTTAATTTGCCGTAGGGAACGCCGTCAAAGTTGGTTTTGCCATCGAGATCAGTCTTAAGTTCAAAGCCGCCGTGGGATTGTTTTCCATGCGTAGTCACTGGATGCAGGATTACGGCTGCATTGCGCACCGGCTTGCCGTTATCTTCTTTGATCACGAGGAAATTCAAGGCTGCACTGGCTTCGTCATCCTTGTCTTTTTGTGCGTAAATTCCGCCGACCAGCGAAACCGTGATCAGCAGTGTGGCCAGGGTGAGCCTCCGTGTTCTTTTCATGGGTAAGGTTATTCTCAGCAACTTCATACCGGACATTCTAACGAGTGTTACGAAAGGAAGCGAGAAGGCAAAGCTTTAAGACTTTACTTGAGCCTGGGCTTTGCGCTCGGCGCGTGCGCTCCGGGTTGTGAACTGCATCAAGTCTGTAGCAACACGGGTAGTGTTGTGCCTCGCCACCCCGGCCTCCTCGAGATAGTCGCCGAGAACGGGGATCACGCCAAGAGCTTCGATCGCATCGAGGTCGGCGACGATCTGGCAGGCTCCTTCGAGCGCATATTTTGCTTTGAGTTCGTTGGAAACGGGAGTGCGGTTGATGAGCGCGTAGTCGAAAATCTGCTGATGGGCGTGGCGATTGAGGGCGCGAATGTGGTCGGCGGCGGTGAGGCCCAGACTCTCATTTGCCTGGGTCATCAGGTTGCAGATGTAAACCTTGACGGCTGGCGACCTGACGATAGCCTCGGCGATGCCGTGTACCAGGAGATTTGGAATGAGACTGGTGAACAGGCTTCCGGGACCGACGCTGATGATATCGGCACGGGCGATGGCATCAAGGGTTTGCGGCAAAGGTTCGACGTTGGGCGGCACGAGAAAGAGTTCGTGGATGCGGCCCTTGCTGGCGGTGATGTTGGTTTCTCCGCGGACGCGAGTGCCGTCTTCCATTAGCGCTTCAAGTTCGATGTTGGAAGTGGTAGCAGGATGAATGTGGCCGCGGGTGACTAGGATTTCTGATGAAAGGCGCACAGCTTCGGAGAAATCGTCGGTTATCGAGGTGAGCGCGGCGAGGAAGAGGTTGCCGAAGCTGTGACCTTCGAGGCCGGAACCTTTGGCAAAGCGATGTTGAAAAAGCCGGGAGAGCAGAGCCTCGTCTGCGCTGAGGGCGACGATGCAGTTGCGAATGTCGCCGGGAGGAAGCATGTTGAATTCTTTGCGAAGGCGGCCGCTGGAACCACCGTCATCGCTGACGGTAACGACGGCGCAGAGATCGCGAATGATTGGGGTGTCGCGCGGAGCGATGGAAGTCTCTTCCGGAGTGAGGGCGAATTGCTTCAGGCCCTTGAGCAGAGTCGAAAGCCCGGTGCCGCCGCCGATGGCAACCACGCGCAGGCCGCGCTCGCGCGCAGCCCGTTCCGAGGCCAGGAGATCGGCGATATCTGGTTCCATAGCGGAATGCCGCCGATCGCGCTAGTAAGGTTCGTCCTCGCCGTAAGAACCGTCTGACGAAGAAGGATCAGCACCGGGATCGGGATACAACAACTCAGTAAAACGAGGGTCTTCGGCCAGGTTGTGAAAATCGGAGTCGTTACGCGCCTGGAAGCGCAGGCTGGCATTCAGGCGAAGAGCTTCATCCAGATGCTTAAGAGAATCTTCCACATGACCCGTCAGACAGTCGAGCGCGGCTAGACCGTAGATGACGAAATCGGTCTTGGGCGACTGCTTGATGAGTTTTTCGATATGTTCACGAGCCGTAACGTAGTCTCCGACGTTCATGAGAGAGACGGCGTAGTCATAGTGCTCTTCCACACTCTTAAATTGCGTGGTGGCGGAGCGTTCGAGGTGCTGGTTGCAAATGCTGAGATGAACCGCAGCCCGGTCGGTCAGTTCCTTGGTAGGGCCGGCGAGAACCTTCTGGAAGAGCGGCTTCGCCTTTTCGTATTTGTGCTCCTGCAGGGCCCTGAGCCCGGCTTCGTAATTTTGCAGAGCCTGTGTAACGCGCGGATCGTCCGCCAGCGCTGTTTTCTTGGGGTTAGCCTTTTGAGCCATGTGAAGAATTTTTCCTGTGCTCGTCGTAATAGGGAACTCCTTACTTTAAAACTTCGCAGAGCGGATACTCAAGTATCACTCAAAGTGCGGGTAGAGGGCAATTGAGAGCCAGTACCCAGTACCTGGTTGCCAGTACCCAGCAAAACACTTTCGGAACGGTCTCCCGGTTTTTTCTGGGTACTGGGTACTAGGTACTCAAAGCTAGTTTATAGTTGCGGCGGCCTGCAGGTCGATTTGCTTATATTCACCTTTGATGATGCCAGTGCGGATTTGCGCCGCGGTCTTGCCATTCTTATGCTGCTGATAAGAGTAGTAGAGCTCTTTCAGGCAAGTGGAGCACCGCGCTCCGTGCGTGGTCTCGTAGCAACTGCGCAGGCTATTGTGGCCCATGCGATCGCAATAGCAGTAGCAGGGTTGCTGGTGAATCACGTCCGGAATTTTTGCCGCAAGCTCATAGGCATGGGTCTGGTAGGGATACTGCGCATCGGCTCCCCAGAGCTGATCCTCAGTGAGAATCGCGGGCAGTTTCGTTCCTTTCGCAGGAGGGCCGGCGTTATAGGCGGGGATGCCACCTTCGTCCTGTTGGGCGGTGAACTGCGCCGACGTGGCCAGCGCAACCAATAAGAGACAAAGCAGGGTTAGAGCGCGATAGGCGAATTTTAGATTAAAGGGCCGGGTCGGCGGCATGGGCATCTCCTAGACTTGTCAATTTTAACCGTTTTCCGCATTTTCTGGGGCTGGTGCCGGTTGAGAAGGCTGATACGCAGGTCCCCGCACTGGACATTTACCGAGAATGGGGCGGGACTTTGGATAACTCGCCGCCGAAAAAGCACGATCTGTATACAATAAGAATTTGCATGCCTGACACGCCCAGGACGGAGGGCGGGAGCCCACCCGCCGCGGCTCAGCCGCCCGAGACGGCGGCAAAGTCTGCAGCGCGGCTGCGTCCGGCATTCGCGGTATGGTTGCGCGATCTGATTCTCTCGCTCGCGATCTCGGCGTTCATCATCGTATTCATCTATCAGCCGGTGAAGGTGGAAGGCACCAGCATGATGCCCTCGCTCGAAGATCAGGAGCGCATCTTCGTCAACAAGTTCGTGTACCGGCTGGAGCCGATTTCGCGCGGGGATATTGTGGTGTTCCGTTACCCGCGCGACCCTTCGAAGAGTTACATCAAGCGTGTGATCGGAATTGCCGGTGACCGGGTTCGCATCGACGGCGGGCAGGTTTACGTGAACGGCGAGACGCTGGACGAGGACTACGTTCCTCCGGCATACACCGATTCACGGTCGTACCCGGAGACGGTCGTGCCGCCGGAATGCTATTTGGTGCTCGGCGATCACCGGTCGATGTCGAACGACAGCCGGGATTTCGGGCCTGTCCACCAGAGCTATATCTATGGCAAAGCCGTGTTTGGATATTGGCCGATGGATAAGCTGGGACGCGTACGGTAGAAACCCTTCTTTGGATTTCTGGATACTCTAGCAAATTCTCTCTGCCAACCTTTTTGTCATTCGACAGTCTTTCTTTGGAAGTTTTTCTGTTCGCGGGGGGAATCCCGATGACCGATCGAGTGGTTCGTTTCTGCCTAGCCTTGATCGCTTTGAGTTTCTGCGGGACCTCTTCCGCCCAAGTCGAGCCCTCCTCTACGCTGCCACCAAAAGATGACGGATGGTCCAGGGCGACAGCGCAATCGGTAGCACTCTCATCCAAGCCTCTGCAGGATATGGAAACTGCAGTCCGAGCCGGCGACTTCAAGAAGATCGGCAGCGTATTGATTGCCCGGCATGGGAAGTTGGTCTACGAGAGTTATTTTGAGGGCGACGCAAGCACGCTGCGCGATACGCGCTCGGCTACCAAGAGCATCACGGATGCGCTCATAGGCATCGCCATCACAGAGAAGAAACTCAGCGGGGTCGATGCCCGCGTGTTGCAGTTGCTGCCAGAGCATGCGCGCAAGCTGCAAAATCCCGATCCGCGCAAGGACAAGATTACGGTCGAAGACTTTCTGACCATGAGTTCGGCGCTCGAATGCGACGACTGGAATGACGCCTCGCGCGGCAATGAAGAGCGCATGTACCTGGTGGAAGATTGGGCGCAGTTCATCCTGGACCTGCCGGTGCGCGGACGAATGCATGTTGGAGAACAAATCGATCCTCCACCCTACGGGAGATATTTCAGCTACTGCACCGGCGGAGTTTTCACGTTGAGCGAGGTTCTTCAGAAAGCCACGGGAGAGCGTACTGATCGCTACGCGCAGGAAAAGCTTTTCGCTCCTCTTGGAATTGCCGATGCGCAATGGGTCTATTCGCCGCTGAACATTCCGCAGACCGGTGGCGGGCTGCGTCTGAGCAGCTGCGACCTGCTCAAGATTGCTCAGCTTTACTTGAACGGCGGGAGTTGGCAGGGCAAGCGTGTCATCGACGAAGCGTGGGTGCGAGCGTCGACGCAGCCGCACGCCCGCATTGACGACAACACCGAGTATGGCTATCTCTGGTGGCTGAAGTCCTTCAAGTCTGGAGTGAAGACCTATCCAGCATTTTTCATGAGCGGCAACGGTGGAAACAAAGTTGCCGTGTTTCCGAGTCTGGATTTGGCGGTCGTGATCACCAGTACAAACTACGGCACGCGCGGCATGCACGAACAGACCGAGAAGCTGTTGACGGACTATATTTTGGCTGCGGTCGAACAATAACTTCTCGAACAAGAGTCTCGGGAAAAGACCGGCAAGCCGTTCTCAGAGCGGAGATTTCCACACCTGTGGCGCGAATCCGTGCTTGGTCCTGAGCGTAATCCCTGCTAAAATTCGTAAAATCCACACGTTGGAGCGAGAATGCAAGCTATCCTTGCGCTGGAAGACGGGCGAGTCTTCCGAGGCAAAGGTTACGGCGCCAAAGGCGAGTGCTACGGCGAAGTCGTTTTTAATACTTCCATCACCGGCTACCAGGAAATTTTTACCGACCCCTCGTATTCAGGGCAGATTGTTGTCCTGACCAATCCTCAGATCGGCAACTACGGAACCAATCAGGAAGACAACGAAGCCACCCGACCGTGGATTGAAGGGCTGGTGGTGCGCGAGTTTTCGAAGGTGAGCTCGAACTGGCGCTCGCAACAGGTGGCCGAAGAATATCTGGAGCAGTTCAAGGTACCGGTATTGTCGGATATCGATACGCGGGCGCTGGTGCGGCATCTGCGCGATCACGGCGTGATGCGTGGCGTGGTTTCGACGATCGAGAGCGATGCGGAGAAGCTGGTCGCCAAGGCGAACTCGATTCCGAAGATGGATGGGATGGACTTGGCGAAAGTGGTGAGCACCAAGGGGACGTACGTTTGGGAAGTTGGCGAGCGTTCGCATGAGCCGGTGGCGATGGTGGGGGTAAAGGACGAACCGGCGCGCTTTCATGTAGTGGCTTATGATTTCGGGATTAAGCAAAACATTATGCGTAAGTTACGCGGCGAGGGATGCCGAGTGACGGTAGTCCCGGCGCAAACTCTGGCGGAGGATGTTTTAGCTCTGAAGCCGGATGGAGTGTTTTTGTCGAATGGCCCCGGCGATCCCGAGCCGTGTACGTATGCGGTGGATTCCATTCGTCGGCTAATGGGGCGGATGCCGATCTTTGGCATTTGTCTGGGACATCAGCTCGGCGGCATCGCGCTCGGCGGAAAAACCTTCAAGCTGAAATTTGGACACCATGGCGGGAATCATCCGGTGAAGCAGTTGAAGACCGGCAAGATTGAGATCACAGCGCATAACCATAACTTTGCGGTCGATCCGGATTCGCTGCCGGAGAGTGAAGTCGAGCTGACGCACGTCGATTTGAACGATCAAACTTTGGAAGGGCTGCGCCACCGGAACCTGCCGCTGTTCAGCGTGCAATATCACCCGGAAGCCGCGCCGGGTCCGCATGATTCGCATTATCTGTTTAAGGATTTTGTGCAGATGATGGAGGAGTGGAAAGGGTGAGCGCGGCAGTTTTTGGCGATTGAATGCTGTCGGGAGATGGTTTGAAAGGGCGCGCCTTCAAGGCGCGCCGTAACGGACGGAGGAGGAATCGCGGCTTTAGCCGCTGAGGTTAGTAACCTCCGGAGCTAAAGCCCAGATGAGTAGGAAACGCTAGTCTGGCGCAGCTGGAAGCCCGCCCTTTCAAAACCTGAACGAACTAGAGCGCTAGGGCACCGGGAGCCTACGATGAGACCCACGAGAGAGCACGCCACCAATACCGGTCAAACATACATGGTCACCTCTGCGACTTGGGGGCGGCGCGATCTCTTTCGAAGTGAACGCTGGGCCCGTCTGCTTATCGACACGCTGTATCACTACCGAGGATCGGCCTATTTACTGCACGAATTCGTGATTATGCCCGATCACTTTCACTTGCTTATCACTCCGAAGGCGAGTCTGGAAAAGGCTGTTCAATTTATTAAGGGTGGGTTTTCTTATCGAGCCAAGAAGGAGCTGGGTTCGAACATGGAAGTGTGGCAAAAAGGTTTTTCGGATCATCGTATTCGCGACGCGGAAGATTATCTGCGGCACGTCGATTACATCCGGGAAAATCCAGTGCGAAAGCATCTTTGCGAATGCGCTGAAGGATATCCTTATTCGTCGTTGGCAGTTGGGATTGAGCTAGACCCGGTACCTCTGGGGCTAAAGCCCACTCTTGTGAGCGGCTCGTACGGCGCGCCTGAAGGCGCGCCCTTTCAAAACAAGAAGCGGGACGGCGCGGTCCAGGCCGCGCCTTTTCAAAACAAACCAAGCGGCGGGTCTGAAGTCACACTCTTTCAAGACAGGACGCTCCGTGGCGCGTCCGAGAGTGTGCCCTCTCAAAACAAGAAGACGAGCAGCCCACCTGAAGGCGCGCCTTCTTCAAACTTGGCGCTGGACGACGCGGCCCAAGCCGCACCCTTTCAAGGCAAACATGCTCAAAGCGAAACCACTACCGCCACGCCGGTACAAAATAGATCTAGGAAGATCGCCTCCTAAATGCCCAAACGCACTGACATTCAAAAAATCCTGATTCTCGGCTCTGGGCCCATCGTCATTGGGCAGTCGGCGGAGTTTGATTATTCTGGCACGCAGGCTTGCAAGGCTCTTAAGTCTGAGGGCTATCAAGTCGTGCTCGCCAACTCGAATCCGGCAACCATCATGACCGATCCTGAGATTGCCGACCGCACTTATATTGAGCCGCTTACGCTCGAATATCTGGAAGAGATTATCCGCATCGAGCGGGAGATGGCGCCGGGAGCGGGGTTTGCCGTGCTGCCGACTGTTGGCGGGCAGACTGCGCTCAATCTGGCGATCGAGCTTTCCGATGGCGGCGTTCTCGAAAAATACGATGTCCATCTGATCGGCGCGAATGTTGCAGCTATCAAGAAGGCGGAAGACCGGCTCTTCTTCAAAGACGCGATGCAGAAGATTGGGCTCGATGTGCCCAAGTCGGCGCTGGTGAATAACACGAAAGATGGAATCGAGTTTGCTGGGAAAATTGGCTTCCCGGTGATCGTGCGGCCTTCGTTTACGCTGGGTGGTTCCGGCGGAGGTATTGCCTACAATCGCGAGGAGATGATCGAAGTGCTGTCCCGCGGTCTCGATTTTTCTCCCGTGCACGAGGCGCTGATTGAAGAGTCGGTGCTGGGATGGAAAGAATTCGAGCTCGAGGTGATGCGCGACACCAAGGATAACGTCATCATCATCTGTTCGATAGAGAACTTCGATCCCATGGGAGTGCATACCGGCGACTCCATCACAGTAGCGCCTGCGCAGACGCTTACGGACCGGGAATACCAGGCCATGCGCGACGCTTCGATTGCCGTGATTCGCGAAATTGGTGTGGATACGGGCGGATCGAATATTCAATTCGGCGTGAATCCTGAGACCGGACGCATGGTGGTGATCGAGATGAACCCGCGCGTCTCGCGCTCGTCGGCGCTCGCGTCGAAGGCTACGGGGTTTCCGATTGCGAAGATCGCTGCGAAACTTGCCGTGGGATACACGCTGGATGAAATTCCCAACGACATCACGCGCAAGACGCCAGCGTGTTTCGAGCCGACGCTCGATTACGTTGTGGTGAAGATTCCGAAATGGCAGTTCGAAAAATTCCCAGGCGCGGACGATACGCTGGGGCCGCAGATGAAGTCGGTGGGCGAAGTGATGGCCATCGGCCGCACCTTCAAAGCGGCGCTGATGAAGGGCATTCGCTCGCTGGACACAGGGAAGAAGGTTGGCGCCGACAAGATCGAACCGAAGATTCTGACGCAACGGCTGGTGACGCCGCATCCCGAGCGGCTGGCCTATGTGCGATACGCCCTGCGGCAGGGGCACACGGTAAAGCAAATCGCAAAGATGACCTCGATGGATCCGTGGTTTCTTTACCAGCTCAAAGAAATTAACGACATGCAGCTTGAGTTGGAGAAGCATCCAATTGAGTCGGTGCCGGCGGCGGTGCTGCGCGAGGCCAAGCGCATGGGTTTCTCCGACGGACGACTGGCCAACATTTGGCGGCTCGAAGGTCAGGAAAAAGTGCGGCATCTGCGCAAGAAGCATGGCGTGATGCCGGTATACAAGCGCGTGGACACGTGCGCGGCGGAATTCGAAAGTTTCACGCCGTATCTTTACTCGACGTACGAGGACGAAGACGAGGCCGCGCCGACTAATAAGAAGAAGGTGATCATTTTAGGCAGCGGGCCGAACCGCATCGGACAAGGAATTGAGTTCGATTACTGCTGCTGTCATGCGTCGTTTGCGCTGCACGAAGATGGCTACGAGACGATCATGATCAACTGCAATCCTGAGACGGTCTCGACCGATTACGATACCAGCGACCGGCTTTACTTCGAGCCACTCACTTTCGAGGACGTGTGGGCGATCTATCAGCACGAGACATCGAAGGGCGCTGATGTGGGCGTGATCGTGCAGTTTGGCGGGCAGACTCCGCTCAACCTGGCTTTGCCGCTCAAGCAGGCGGGTGTGAAGATCATTGGAACCTCGCCAGAGTCAATTGATCTGGCTGAAGATCGTAAGCATTTCAACAAGCTGCTGGAAGAGCTAAAAATTCCTCAGGCCGCCGGAGTGATGGCAACTTCGCTCGAAGAGGCGATCGAGGGCGCAAAGCGCGTTGGGTATCCAGTGGTGGTGCGGCCTTCCTATGTGCTGGGCGGGCGCGCGATGGTGATCGCGCATGATGAAGAATCGGTTTTGCGATATATGAAGGAAGCGGTTGAATATTCGCATGATCGTCCCGTGCTGATCGATCACTTTCTGGAAGACGCCATCGAAGTTGACGTGGACGCGCTTTCCGATGGCGAAGACGTGGTAATCGGCGGAATTATGCAGCATATCGAAGAAGCCGGCATCCACTCGGGCGATTCGTCATGCGTGCTTCCCGCGGTAGATATTCCGCAGCTGCTGATGGAGCGCATGCGTGACTACACATTCAAGCTGGCGCGGGCGCTCAAGGTGGTAGGGCTGATGAATATTCAGTTTGCCATTCCGCGCCGCGATGGGGGCGGATCGGGGAACGGTGCCGAGGGTGGGAAAGTCTATGTGCTGGAAGTGAATCCGCGGGCTTCGCGGACGATACCGTATGTTTCGAAGGCCACAGGTGTGGCGATGGCGAAGATTGCGGCGCGGCTGATGACCGGGCGCAAGCTGCGTGAATTCCTGCCGGAGAATATCGACCGGCATGCTGATCTTGACACTGGCAGCCACTATTATGTGAAGTCGCCGGTATTTCCCTGGAATAAATTTCCGGGCGTCGACACCGTGCTGGGACCGGAGATGAGATCGACCGGCGAAGTGATGGGGGTGGGTGACAGCTTTGGCGAAGCTTTCGGCAAAGCGCAACTGGCCGCCGGACAAAAGTTGCCGACGACGGGAACGGTATTCGTCAGCGTGACCGACCACGATAAACCGCACGTTGCCGAAGTCGCGCGCAAGTTTGTGGATATGGGTTTCAAACTGGTTGCCACGTCCGGCACGGGGGACGTGATCGAAGCCGCAGGCATGCGAGTCGAGCGCGTTTATAAAGTGAAAGAGGGGCGTCCGAATGTGGTCGATTTCATTAAGGGCCAGCGCATTCATCTCATCGTTAACACTCCCACCGGCCCCGAGCCGTGGTTCGATGAGAAGGCCATCCGGCGCGCGGCCGTGACGGCGCGCATTCCGACGATTACCACGCTTTCGGCGGCACGCGCGGCTGCAGAAGGCATCGCGGCGCTGCAACGAGGAGAAGTGAATATACGAGCGCTGCAGGAGTTGCAGGCGGAACGCGTCGTGCGGCGGTGAATTTACGAGGATTGGACTCAAGGACGACCGTCTCTGAGAATGGTTTTAGCGGTCTCTCCGCAGAAGTCAATCCTTAAGATATTTCTCAGACGCAAGTCGGTTATTTCGCGTTGGAGATAAGCACTTCGTGTCACAATTACTGCATGGCTGCCAAGATCACAGTCCGACTTTCGAAGGAGCTTTTCGAACGGTTACGGCAGGCCTCTCGACGCACTGGGCGGCCGCTGGCCCGTATCGTTCGTGAGTCGGTAGAAGCGACGTTTTCGCAGGAAACCGAAGCTCCGTGGCGCAAGTTCGCGGGAATAATTAAGGGCGGCCCGCCTGACCTTTCAACCCGCAAAGGGTTTTCTAGTGGTCCTCAGTAGTCTACTGGCGCAACAAACGAGAAGTATACCGCTGCTCTGTCCGCCTAGGAAGTGACGCTACCTGCGGTTTCCTCCACACCCGGTTCGTGCTAGCATTCGAGCGTCTTGATGTTCTGATTGCCGGAAGTACAAACATGGCTGACAATGCTGCTCTAATCCGCAGCTGGTTCGAAGAAGTCTGGAACCAGGGCCGCGAAGAAACTATCGACGAGCTTTGTGCGAAAGAGGCTGTCGGCCACGGGCAGACCCATGATGGCTCCGATATCGTCGGGCCTGGCCCGTTCAAAGAATTCTGGCGGAACTTTCGCGCCGCGTTTAGCTCCATTCACATCGACCTCCATCAGACCATTGAGCAGGGAGACATGGTGATGGCGCGTTGGAGCATCTCCATGACGCACACCGGCCCGTTTCTGGGCATTGCTCCGGGCGGCAAAAAAGTCAGGGTCACCGGCATGAGCGTGCAACGTTTTGTCGGCGGCAAAATTGTCGAAGCCTGGGACAACTGGGATCAGCTCGGCCTGATGACTCAATTGGGCGTATTTTCGCTGGAAGAAATGAACCAGCGGCGAATTGCTTAGCGACCGGGTAAAATAACTCATGCTACTTCACGGCATTTTCCCTCCCATCACGACGCCGTTCTATCCTGACGGCAATGTCTACTACAAAAAGCTAGAGAGCAATGTCGAGCGCTACTCACGGACGACTTGTGCGGGTATCGTCGTGCTCGGTTCGACCGGCGAGGCGATTCTGCTTTCGGGTCAGGAGCAGCGCGATGTGCTGAAATCCGCGCGCGAAGCGACTGCGCCGAACAAGGTGTTGGTCGCTGGCACCGGCATCGAATCGGCGATCGAGACGTTGCGGCTCACCGAGTACGCCGCCGAACTTGGCTATGACGTTGCCATGGTGCGCACGCCGCACTACTACAAGAAGCAGATGCAGCCCGCCAACATTCTTGCGTTTTACCGCACTGTAGCCGATCGCTCGCCGTTGCCGGTAATCATTTACAACTTTCCTCAAGCGACTGGCTATGATATTCCCGCCGAGTTGGTCGTTGAACTGGCAGAACATCCGAACGTGATCGGGATTAAGGAATCGAGTGGTGACGTGGAGAAGGTCCGCAAAATGGTGGAAGGAACTCGGCACATCCTGCATAGCGCTACGGTTACTGAGACGTTTGAGGCCGTGACGCCGCGCATGCTTTCTGCCGCGGCAGCGGGAAGCGAGGGCGGGGAACTGATTCCAGTGGGAGCGTTGGGCGGCGCTGCTGGGGTCAAACCATCTTCGGCGGCAGTTACGCTGGTCGGAAAAATGAAAACCCGACAGAAGGAAGTTGGGTTCCAGGTGTTGGTCGGAGCGGCGAACAAGTTGCACGCCTCGCTCGATGCGGGCGCCGTAGGAGCGATTCTGGCCTTCGCCAGCGCCGCGCCGACTTCTTGTTACGAGATTTATGCAGCATGGAAAGAAGGCGACGCCGAGTTGGCGCGGCTTAAGCAGGAGCGCATAGCTCTTGCGGCCCAACGTGTAGTGGGCGAGTTAGGTATCCCGGGAGTGAAGTACGGGATGGATTTCAACGGCTACTTCGGCGGGCTCGCACGCCTGCCGCTCCTACCTCTGACCGGCGAACTGAAGAGCGAGGTCGAGCGAGTGCTGGCGGATGTCAGGAACTAAGGAAGGCCGGATGTGAAAGCGTCCAAGCCAACCAGTCTGAGAGGCGCTCGTCCCAAGCTGCCACGAGTTTCTGAAGAGATGAAGGCCTGGTCAGCGGCTCTGGCAGCGGAAGGCGAAAGCTGGCCACTGGTTACGACACGCGCATTTTTTGGTTTCACAGCTCTCTATCGGCGGGATAAAATCTTTGCGCTTCTGCCCCACACTCGCGCGATGCAAAGTCCGAACGCGCTGGCCTTCAAGTTGGAATCCCCGTCAGCGCGGATGAATGCCCTTTTGCGGCACGATCCTCGAATTGGTTCAACTCAGATGCAAAAGGCGCGCTGGTTTACCTTTGAGATGTCTTGCGACACCGATCTGCGCGCAGCGATCGAGTGGCTGGACCGAGCCTATGAGGAAGCGGGCACGCCGCGGAAACATAGTTGGACCTAGTCGTCGCCCCATTTTCTTGGCTTTCCTACCCGGCTTCTCGTATACTACATTCGAACGAACGTTCGAATCATCGTTCTCAGATCCCTATGGCGAGTCCGTCCGCAGTGGCGAGGGTTGACGCATCACGCCGTCATCGCTCGGTGCCTGCGCCGCTCACGCGCTTTGACCGTCGGCTGGCGGAGATCCTCGCCCACGCGACAGACGTCTTCTGTAAGAAGGGATACGAAGGCGCTTCGATGCGCGACCTGTCGCGTGCCAGCGGCATGTCGCTTGCGGGACTTTATTACTATTTCGAATCCAAGGAGCGGCTGCTCTTCCTGATCCAGAAACATACGTTTACCACGGTCGTGCAGAGGCTGAAAGAGCGGCTTGAGGGCGTAAGCGAACCGGAACAGCAAATTCGCATCTTCATTCTCAATCACCTGGAGTATTTTCTGGCCAACCCGGCGGCGATGAAGGTGTTATCGCACGAGGCCGAGGCGTTGAAAAATGGATTCGCATCCGAAGTTGCCGCCATTAAGCGCGAATACTACAAAATCTGCGTGGGCTTGCTGGATGAATTGAAGCGCGATGGCAAGTTGGAGTTTTCTACCCGCGTTGCGGTACTTAGCCTTTTCGGCATGATGAATTGGATTTATACCTGGCATAATCCGCGCGTCGACGCCAATGCAGGCCAACTTGCGCGAGACATGGGTGACATTTTTCTACGTGGCGTAATGGCTGGCGGTAAGGGGCGGAGGGATGGGCGCTAGGGTAGGTTTATGATGCTTCCCGGCGAAACCAAGGTCCTCGCTTCGCTCGGAATGACAAGGGGATGAGTGATGACAAGTGGATAAATGCAAGTGGATAAGTGAATGACAAGAGTAAAATTTGAGATATAAGAAGACATTTCAAGGAATATTGATTAAGGAGTGACACACATGGCGACCACAATGCAGCCGGCCACCGGCGAGACTACCAAACAGCTTGTCAACTACCGCACCGACGGCGGGGTCGCGGTAATCGAGATGTGCGATCCGCCTGCGAACACATACACCTATGAAATGAACCGGCAACTGGATGAGGCGATCCTGCGGGCGCGCATGGAGAATGATGTTTACGTCATTTTGCTGACCGGCGCTGGAGACAAGTTTTTCTCGGCGGGGGCGAATATCAAGATGTTGTCGAGCGTCGATCCCACGTTTAAGTACTACTTCTGCCTTCATGCCAACGAAATGTTGCTGCGGTTGGAGCACACGCCCAAGCTGGTGATTGCGGCGATCAACGGGCACTGCGTGGGCGGCGGGTTGGAAATCGCGATGGCTGCCGACATACGCATCGCGCGCAAGGACGCGGGTAAGATCGGGCTGCCGGAAGTAAATTTGGGCGTTCTTCCCGGTACCGGTGGCACGCAGCGCCTCTCGCGGCTGGTGGGTAAGAGCAAGGCGATTGAGTTGATGGTTACGGGCAACACGTTCTCTTTTGAAGAAGCGAAAGAACTTGGCATTGTCAACGATATCTACGAGCGAGATGGCTTTATGGAAAACATGATGGAGTACGCCAAGCAGTTCTGTCCTCCGAATAAGGCTGCCAAAGCCGTTGGCCGCATCAAGCGCGCGGTGCAGACGGGATGGGAGATTCCCATGGAGTCGGCACTGGCCGTCGAACGCGAGAACCAGCAACTACTCTTCCAGAGTGAAGATGCGAAAGAAGGGCTGGCGGCGTATGTGGAGAAGCGGCCTGCAGTTTTCAAGGCGAAGTGAAGCGGGCAATTGGCGGTTAGCAATTAGCGGTTAGCTTTGGACGTGGCGACGAAAGCTGAATGCGCTTAAGGGCGAAAGCTAGTTGCTAATGGCCAATTGCTAATTGCTACTGCCGCTTGTGATACGGCAGCATATCGAGGAAACATCCATGCCAGGTAAAGTAGCGAAAATCGGAACGTTTAGCGACTGGGAAGGCATGTTCAATGACTGGCGCAAGGACATCGGCGTCAACACGTCGGACATCGAAGCCTTCCACTTCGACACGCTCTACGGGGCGATCGACACGGAAGAAATTGAATTCGGTTCATACAAGGGCCGCCGCAAGTGGGAGAACCTTCGCCAGATACCTACGCAGCAGATGCGCGATGCCCTGATGAACATGATCGTCTACCAGGGCGATACTGAATTTGCAAGCGTCGAGCAGCAGCGCAACCTCCTCGAAAATGCGCCGACGGACTGGGATCGACGCGCTATCACTCGCGTCATGATTGAAGAAATGCGACATGGTTGGCAGATGTGCGCTCTGCTGGTGGATCACTTCGGTTACTCGGGCAAAGTAGAAGCGCAGAAAATGCTGGAGCGCCGCGCTTTCGAGAATAAACGATTACTGGGTGCATTCAATGTCGACGTCGATAACTGGATGGACTTCTTCACCTACACCGACTTTGTGGATCGCGATGGAAAATTCCAGTTGCAGATGCTGAAGTATTCTGCGTTTGCGCCGCTAGGACGGTCGATGTCCTACATGCTGCGCGAAGAGGCTTTTCATATGGGCACGGGCAATGATGGCCTGCGGCGCATTGTGGAAGCGGGCGTGATTCCGGGCTGGCTGATTCAGAAATATCTCAATAAATGGATTTCGAGCTCTTACGACCTCTTCGGCACCGACCATTCTTCTTCCGCGCACTGGGCCTATGTTTGGGGAGTTAAGGGACGTTATGATGAGCCCAAAAACGAGCACGCGCCGGACCTCGACGATTTGAACGATTACAACCGCAATCTTTATCGCGATGAAGTGGCGGGCCTGATCGAGCGATTCAATGGCTACCTGAAGCCGGGGCAACCGAAGCTGTATGCGCCTCATATCAAGTTCAATCGCGAGATTGGGCGCTGGGCTGGGCAGAAGTTCCACGCGCAAACGGGCGAGCCCATCGACGATCGCTTCTATGAAGAGCACCTGAAGGAATACATGCCTTCGACGGAAGACAAGAAGCTGTTGCTGGAAATCATCGCGAACGAGAAGAAATGGATTGCCGAGAAGACTGGAGCGCGCGATCCGCTGGCCAGCATCGGCGAGGTAAGGAAGTCGGCGATCAATCTCTAGTTCACAATTGGTTCACCACAGAGGCACAGAGACACAGAGAAAATCATGGCCTCCACTTTGACAGAATCCAGCCTGGCTCGCCTCAAGATCGACATTGGCTCTCCCGTCGCGAGGATTGCCTTGAACAATCCGCCGCTGAACGTCATCGACATTCCGATGATGGAGGAATTGGCGCTTGCGCTTACCGAGAGCGAAACGATGCCGGAGATTTCCGTCATCGTGCTGAGCGGCGAGGGGCCGGTGTTTTCGGCGGGCGTCGATGTCGCGGCCCACACTCCCGACAAAGTGGAAGAAATGCTGCTCAAGTTTCACGCCGTGATTCGCGACTTAGTGGCCAGCAAGAAGGTGACGGTCGCAGCCGCGCGTGGGCATTGCCTTGGTGGCGGGGCGGAGTTGGCGATGGTTTGCGATATCGTATATACATCTGCGACGGCGCAGTGGGGATTTCCAGAAATCAAGCTAGGCTGTTACCCGCCCGTGGCGTGCGCGGCGCTTGCCGCGTTGGTAGGGCATAAGCGGGCCGCGGAATTGATTCTGACCGGGCGGACGATTGGCGGCAGCGAAGCGGAAGCTATTGGATTAGCGACTCGCGCTGTGCCGGAAGCAGAACTCGGAAATGTAGTCGACGAAGCTTTGCGGGAATTGCTGAAACTCAGCCCTGCGGCGTTGGCCGTCACCAAAAAGGCGTTCTATGCGTGGGACGCTATACACTTTGACAAGGGCCTAGCAAAAGCTGAAAAGATTTATCTGGAAGAGTTGATGAGAACTGCGGATGCGGAGGAAGGTATCCGCGCGTTTATGGAAAAGCGCGAACCGAAGTGGACGGGGAAGTAGCCCGGCTTAGGGTCGACTAATAAGAATTGTTGACTATTAAGGACCATGGATTACGAGATTACTCCCGAAGAGGTCAAAGCGAAGCTCGATCAGGGTGAGCCATTTACGCTGCTCGATGTGCGCGAACCGTGGGAGTTTGAGACGGCGCGCATGGCCGGAGCGAAGCTGATTCCCATGGGAGATGTTCCATCGCGCGGAAATCAGGAACTCGATCCGGAAGATCACATCGTGGTGGTTTGCCACCATGGCGTGCGCTCGATGAACGTGACCGCGTGGCTGCGGCAGCAGGGATTCGAGAAGGCGCAATCCATGCGCGGCGGCATTGACGCGTGGTCTCGGCGCGTGGATGGAACAGTCCCAACCTATTGAAACCAACCTGATGATTACCGACTGTCACGTTCATATCTCGCCGCTGGAGATGTTTAAGCCACAGGCGCTTGGATTGATGAAGCAGAAGCGTCCGAACTTTGGACAGATTGTCGAATACTGCCGTTCGCCCAAGGCATTTCTTAAGTATCTCGACGCGTGCGGTATCGATCGCGCGGTGCTCATCAACTACGTTGCGCCCGAGGTGATTGGGTTCACCAACGGGGTGAATCAGTTTATCGCGGACTACGTGAAGGAAGATTCCAAGCGGTTGCTCTCATGCGGCAGCCTGCATCCCCGACACACAACCAATGTACTGGCGGACATGGAGCAAATTCTGCGGCTCGGGATTCGGATGATAAAGATTCATCCGCCGCATCAACTCCTGTTTCCGAACGACTATTTAAACGGAGTCAAGGAACTTGAGATCATTTATCGCGCGGCTGAGGCGAATGGTGTGCCGGTGATGTTTCACACGGGAACGTCGATCTTTCCTGGAGCGCGGAACAAATACGGCGACCCAATGTATGTCGATGACGTCGCCGTCGATTTCCCCAGGCTGAAGATTCTGCTGGCGCACGGCGGGAGACCGCTATGGATGAAGACCGCGTTCTTTCTGATCCGGCGCCATGCCAACGTTTATCTCGACATCAGCGGTATTCCGCCGAAGACGCTGCTCAGCTATTTTCCGCGCATCGACGAGATCGCCCACAAAACGTTGTTCGGCACGGATTGGCCAGGACCGGGCGTGCCCGATATTAAGAAGAATCTTGATGACTTCCGCGCGTTGCCGCTGAGCAAAGAGCTGCAGCAGCAGATTCTGAGCAAGACCGCGCTAACGGTTTGGCCTGCCTAGCTATGCCTGTTGATAGGGTGCCCATTGATCTAGGAACTGAGGTACAATCCCCTCCGCTGAAAATCGGCAACCAGGGTCGCGAGTAGGAGGAAATCATCATGCGCCTGCCAAAGAGCATCGCTTTATTCTGTGTGGTTCTTCCCTTGTTCCCATTGGTGACGAAGGCCCAGACTTTCAAGTTTCAGTCGGTGGGATTTGTCACTCCAGCCGCAATTAACTCGTCTGGCGCAATTGCCGGGAGCTTCTGCTGCAGCTATAGCTCCGGCTTTGACGGTCCCGAGCAACAGACTCATGGGTTCAGTATGAAGGGGATGGTGTTTAAGATCGCCGAACCTCGGACTAGTCTAGGCAGCTTCGCAACAGGAATCGCTCCGAACGGTGACGTTGTCGGAGGTTTCTGTCCTGCGAAATCTGGTGGTTGTTCAAGCGGTGCCGCGATACACGGCTACCTGTTCCGAAATTCCTCGAATTCCGCGCTGCAAATTGACGTCCCGGGTGCCCGGGCGACCCTCGCGGGTGGCATCAATCAATCCGGACAAATTGTTGGCATGGGGTGCAACACAACCACGTGCAGCTTGGCCTATCCTCCTGAGTCTCACGGCTTTGAGCTGGATCGCATTGGGGGAAACTTTACGACGATTGACTATCCGGGTGCCGTTGGGACGTCGGCCACTGCAATCAATGACGCTGGCGATATTGTGGGGAACTACCTTACCTGCCTGAGTGAGGATTTGGAGTCGGAGCTTCTTCGATTGCCCTGCGAGTTTGTTCAGTTGCATGGTTTTCTGCTGAGCAGCGGGATCTTTACCCGCATTGATCCGCCCGGCTCCACTAGTACTTATGTTGGCGGCATCAACAATTCTGACGAGGTTGTAGGCAGTTACTCGGAAGCCGTGTTTACAGGTCACGGATTTTTGTACAAGTCGGGTGTTTACACGATTGTCGATGTCCCGGGAGCCTCCTCAACTGGAATCACGGGAGTGAACGACCAGGGCGAGATCGTTGGCGGGGCGCAGCTCAAATCAGGATTCGAAAACTTTATTGGGATACCTCAATAACCCGCCCCGCATCTAGCCCGCCAAAGTCGGCTCCTGATCAATCCATCGCGTAGAATGTGTATATGCGCCGAGTTTACCTCGACAACAATGCGACCACCCCGGTTCTTCCGGAGGTGCTGGAGGCGATGCGGCCGTATTTTGGCGAGAGCTTTGGCAACGCTTCGTCGATTCACCATCATGGACAGGAGACGCGAGCCGCGGTCGAGCGATCGCGGGATTCCGTGGCGTCGCTGCTAGGCTGCCGGCCCGCGGAGATTGTCTTTACCAGCGGAGGCACCGAGGGCGACAATTTGGCGATCGCGGGATTGGCGGTCGCGGGCGATCACATTATTACCTCAAGCGTCGAGCATCACGCTGTGTTGCATGCGTGCAAACATCTGGAGGACATCGGCTGCGAGGTGACATTTCTGCCGGTGGATGGCCGTGGGCTGGTCGATCCCGAAGATGTGCGGCGGGCTTTGAGGCCTAACACGAAACTGATTTCGATCATGATGGCGAACAACGAAACCGGCGTGCTTCAGCCTGTCGATGAAATCGGAAAAATTGCGACGGAGGCCGATATTTATTTCCATACCGATGCGGTGCAGGCGGCGAGCAAAGTTCCGATCGATGTGAGGCAGATTGGGTGTGACGTGCTTTCGATTTCTGGTCACAAAATGCATGCGCCGCAAGGGGTTGGTGCGCTTTACGTTCGGCGGGGGACGCACCTGCAGCCTCTGTTTTACGGCGGACGCCATGAACGCTCGCGCCGTGCCGGAACCGAAAATGTTCCGGGGATCGTGGGTCTTGGCAAGGCAGCAGAGTTGGCGATACAGGGCTTCGAGCGTGGTGACAATAAGAAAATGTCCATGTTGCGCGACCGGCTGGAGCAGGGGATTCTGGCCCAGGTCGATGAGGCTGGCGTGAATGGCGATGGCGCGCCTCGGGTTCCGAACACGGCTGGCATTTATTTTGACCATATCGAGGGCGAGGCGATGGTGATCTCTCTCGATCTCAAGGGGCTCGCGGTTTCGACTGGTGCTGCATGTTCGTCGGGAGCAATTGAGCCCTCGCACGTGCTCACTGCGATGGGACTTCGAGCAGACCGGGCGCGGGCCAGCATTCGCTTCAGCCTGGGCAAGCAGAACACTGAGGAAGAGATCGATCTCGCGCTGGCGTTGGTACCTGAGACGGTGGCTCGGTTGCGGGAGATTTCGCCGGTCTATAAGAGGGCAGAAATTAGTAGTTAGCAATTGGCTAAAGGCTAATTGCCGGTTGCTAATCGCTAATTGCTCCAAACGACACATGCCAGATCGAATGACGATTGCCGTTGCCATGTCGGGCGGTGTGGATTCTTCCACCGTTGCGGCGATGCTGTGCGCGGAGGGGCACAACGTCATCGGGCTGACCATGCAGCTCTGGAACCAACGACGGCTGGCTGGTCACGAAGGAATGCCCGAGCAGGTGACGGGACGCTGCTGCTCGCTGGACGACGTTTACGATGCGCGCCGCGTGGCGGAGCACCTAGGGGTTCCTTACTATGTGGTGAATCATGAGGAGCGATTCGAGCGTGACGTGGTTCGTCCGTTCGTCGCAGAGTATCTTTCGGGCCGCACGCCAATTCCTTGCAGCCTGTGCAACAACCATTTGAAGTTCGACCAGTTGCTCGTCGTGGCTCAACAGATTGGCGCCGACTCGGTCGCTACCGGGCACTACGCTCGCGTGGAGCATGACGATGCGCGTGGCCGCTGGCTGCTCAAGCGTCCCGCGGATGGCAGTAAGGATCAGACATATTTTCTTTTTGGCCTCACGCAGGAGCAGTTGAGCCGCACGCTCTTTCCTCTCGGTGGAATGACCAAGCCGGAAGTTCGCGAGCGGGCGCGTGAGCACGGCCTGGCGCTAGCGGAGAAGCCGGATTCGCAGGAGATATGTTTTGTGCCGGGCGGCGATTACAAGCGATTTATTGACGCTTATCTTGCGGAGAGTGGCGAAGCGTTGCCGGATACTGCGGGCGAACTGGTGACTGCGAGCGGGGAAGTGATCGGCGCGCATAGTGGCATTCACAACTTTACTGTGGGCCAGCGCAAGGGCCTGGGAGTGGCGACCGGATCGCCGCTCTACGTGATCCAGATTAATGGGGCGGACAAGCAGGTTGTGGTGGGCGGCGATGAGCATCTTTATTCCAGAACGCTGCGCGCACGTCGCATAAACCTGATCTCGGTTGACGATCTACGCAAGCCGATGCGTGTGTCGGTGAAGATTCGGCATCGGCATGAGGCGGCGACCGCGGTGCTGGAGAAGGTTGGTGGAGACGAGATTCTGGTTTCGTTTGACGAACCGCAGCGTGCCATAACCCCGGGGCAGGCGGCGGTGTTCTATGACGACGATATCGTTGTCGGCGGCGGCTGGATTGTCTAATCTGATCGCCTAGTCAGGATCGCCTAGGAAGTCACACTGCAACTAGGCCACAGTTGAGCTATGGCGAGCGCTACTGCAATGCCTAGCGACACTTCCACAAAGCGATGCGAAGCCACGATCCACGCCGCACGCTGATGTGCGATCAATACAATGATGCTCAACGTGATGGCAGCAAAACGGTAAGCTCCGTCCAATCGTAGAACCGCGCAGAGCAGGCCGCACAAAAGAACTGTAACCCCGTACACCAACGTGCCGGCGGAGAAAAATGTAGCGACCAACGCCCCGAGGGCCGCACCCAGCGCAGTTCCGGCAAACCGCTGCCAGGCCAACGTCCTTGGATTGATGGTCGACTGAATAATCACGATGGCCGAAATCGGCGCCCAGTAAAACTCCGGAAGCTTGAGAATGCGGGCCAGGAGCAGAGACACTACCGCTGCAACCGTGGTTCGTGCTGCGTCCATGAGCGTCTCTAATGTCAGCTTATAAGTATTTGCCATGGTTTACGGGATTGGGCTGGTCAGAGAAGACTGCCGCTATTTTTGTTCGCGTCGGAGTGAGTCCAGGAAAGGCGCACCGACTTTCTTCAGTTTCTGCTCCAGCCTCGCGGTGCAATCGCAGTCGCCGCAGGCCCACGGCTCGGAGCCGTTTTCGTCGCAGCACTTGTGGCGGTCGTGCGCGTCCTGCACTTTCGTGAGGTCAAAGTATTCTTCCCAGTAAGACCGTTCTTCCTGCAGCGGAGTGGGACAATAGCAGACTTCCACCCAGCGCACCGTCTGGTCGGCACAAAGCCGAGCCTCACTCATGTTGCGGATATATTCGCCTTCTGCAACCGAACCCTGGCCGAGAGTTTCATTTTCGATGGCCTGAAGCAGATCGCCTTCGCGACCAGGCTTGACGCGTGCTCGAACTAAATAGCGCATCGGGATTTTCCGGCGGGAAACTCTTGGGGATAGAAATTCCGCCAAGCGTTGGACACTAGTTGGCGATTGCCGGAATCGTCAGATGAACATCTCGTCCTGGGGGACCGGGCGGCGCGCTTCGCGGCTTCCGCCGTTCCTGCGGCCGCGACTACCCACAAGAAATTCGATGCCAGCGGTGAGCCCTTGAATCAGACCCGAGACCTGCCGCACCGGAGAGACCACGGTCTTGTGAACCATTTCGGAAGTTTCTTCTACCCGGTCGAGCGTGCGGGTGAGCAACTCATCGGCGCGAATAATTTGCAGACGGGAGCGATCCACCGCGTCACTTACTGTGGCATCGACCCGCTCTACTTGCGCACGCACCGAGTGGGTTGTCTCAGTAAGGTTTTCGGCAATGATGTGCAGTTTGGGCGTGAGCTCTTTCAACAGCGTTTGCGCCGTTTCCAAAGCGGGCAGAGCTTTGCTTTTGACCTCATCGGCCAGAGCTTCCATGCGGGCGCTGCTTTTGCGAACTCCTAAATAAAGGCACAGGAGCACGACTGCCTGCATTAGTACTGCGATGCCGGTCAGCGCGATGAACAGCGGAATTAAGTTTTCCATAGACAATTCTCGCTCGCTCCGCACAAATACGCCCTTGAGACCGACGCTAAAGGTTACAGGTTTTTCGGCGCGCCGGTTTCGGTTGTAGCTTCCTGATACGCTTGTCGGCCGGCTTCGTAGGCGGCGCGGAATTGATCCTTTTGCTGACTTACCACGTCTTTGCCGCGATCCACCCACTGCGAGGCCTGGTCGCGAGCTTCACGGGCGCGAGTGCGCACGTAATCGCGTCCTTCTTCTGCGCGCGCCCGCAGCACGTCGCGCGTCTCATCGCCAGAGCGAGGCGCGTACAAAACGCCTGCCAATGCGCCTATACCCAACCCTGCCAAAAACCACACAAAGCTATTGCTGCCATTATTTTCCGACATTTGCGTTACCTCCCGCCTCTCCGTACCGATAATCGGATGGTAGCACCCGTATGCGCGAAATACAATTACGGCAGAATCCCTAGATCGCCGGACAGAAGACTGCACATCGCGCGGAACCTAGCGGTACTTGCATTTGATAGAAGACGCGACCGACCATCGTAATGGAGGCTAACGACGGTCGGCCAGCGGCTAAATTAGGATTACGGAGTTGCTTTAAACCCATCGTAGTCTGTTGTGCTGCTGCCTTGCAGAAAACGGCCGACAATCAGACCACTATCGTTGATGCCGTCGGCATGTGCTGCGGTGCCGCTGGGGTCGTCAAAAATGTAGTAGTTGCCACCGCTCGAAAAAGCGGCGTGGTAATTGAAATAGAGGTCGTACCAAGTGTACGCAATGGCACCCGACTTGTTGATCGAATGGATAAACGTCTCATACGCGCCAGGAACATTGAGTGTTTTGAAAGTGGTTCCGTTGTAGAGTGCTCCCTCCGAGAGTCCGTTGGCGTCGATCCAAGTAACGGTCACGTCGCCTGCCGCGTTAATACCCCAGCCGTAACCGGAAGTTGATCCTGGAACGTCGAGGGTGGTGTAAGTGGAGCCGTTGTAGGTGAAGGCGTGCTCAACGTTGCTGGAATCGATGTAAGCGCCGGCAACTACGCCGGCGTCGGTAATGTTCTCAGCAAATGTGCTGGTCGCACCGGGCACTGCGATGTCGGTGAAAGTTCCAGCGGAATAAAGAAATCCAGTCCACGTCGTGGATGTGGGCTGGTAATATCCAACAACCTCGTTCGCAGTATTTACCCCTTGAGCGGATGTCGTTCCTGCCAGAGCTTTCGGGTCGTCGAGATTGGTTATGGTCTTGCCGACCAAAAGCAAACCATGGAATACTGACGCGGATGTCTCATAAAAGCCGACCAACGATCCGGCATTGTTCACGCCAATAATACTGGTGCTGACGGCTTTGGGTACGGCGACGCTGGACAAGCTTTTGAGCGCGGTTGGCGTGGCGATGATGCCGTATTCCACGCCGCCGGTCGGGCCGGGTCCAATGTAGCTTCCGGAAAGAACTCCGTTATTGTTGACGCCGTTGATATTGAGCAAGTCGATCGTTGCGAACACTCCAGCGATGTCAGTGAAACCGTAGAACTGGTTGGCGCTGTTCTCGTAGTAGCCGACGATTTCTCCGGAATCGTTAATGCCGAGGCATACCGTCTGCAGCGCGCCGGGATAGGCAACCTCTGTGATTGTGCCCGACGAATCTCGATAGAAACCGTGCGAGTTATTGCTCGAATCGAAATACTGCCCGACGATCTGGTCCGCCGTGTTGACACCGTAGGCGTACGTGGCGTCGGTGCCGTTGGCATAGAATTCGGTGACCGTGCCGCCGATGTTGACGTATCCCTCGGCGCCGGCAGTTCCCACGAAATCCCCTGCGTTGTTGACTCCGAAAATTGAAGTTGAAACCACGCCCTTATTTACGTCGTATTGCGTGTACTTGGTTCCGCTCAGCTTAAAACCGTGATAGAAACCGTCGGTTCCGAGGAAGTCTCCAACGATGAGATTTGAATCGTTGATTCCGAAGGCCCGGGTTACGTTGTTGGACTTGGGCACCTTGATCAGCGAATATTTTCCGCTGGCGTACATATAGCCTTCCGTAGCGCTGGCAGTAGTATAAAGTCCCACCACAGCGCCGCTCGTGTTCAGGCCTTGACCAAAAGTCGCAGTCGCATTCTTTACCGCTATCTGCGCCACTTTGTAAGCCGTCGGTGGAGTTGCAGCCTGGGTGAATCCTGAGAAAAGCAAGCAGAAGAACAAAAAGCTGATCTTGCTGGGAACCCGGGGAAAGTTTTCGAACGTCATGATGATTTCTCCCTTTCGAGTGATCGAGCGAAGTTCCGTCCCTCGCGAACCGGCGGGCCCACCTAGGTGCAGACAAACAGCAACGGAGAGGACCACAGCGGCGGGGTCACGGCAAACAGCGGTGACATTTTGGTATGAGACGAGGGAGGCGTCAAGATGCAAGAATTTGCACACCCCTAAAGGGAATGGATCCCCTCGGGACGGCCACGCTAGCCGCCACCGGCCCGCAGCGTCCAGAACCAGGCGATAGTTAACCCAATCATTACGATTGTAGTGAGCCAGGCCACAACGTTAAACAGACGCGTGTTCACGTGCTCGCCCATCAACTCTTTCTTATTAATCAACAGCAGCATGAAGATCAACACGAAGGGTAACACCACACCATTCACCACTTGTGAGGTTACAGCGATCTTCACTAACGGCAAGCCGGGGATGAGGAGCACAGCTCCACCTGCGACAATCAGCAGCGTGTAGAGCCAGTAAAAAAATGGAGCCTCGCCGAATTTTTTATCTACGCCCGATTCAAAACCCAGTCCTTCGCATACGGTGTAGGCCGTGGAGAGTGGCAGGATCGAAGCCGCAAATAATGAAGCATTGAACAGCCCAACGGCAAAAAGAATATAAGCGTACTGTCCGGCCAGCGGTTTGAGCGCCTGAGCCGCATCGGCGGCGTATTTGATGTCGCGGTAGCCGTGTACATATAACGTTGCGGCGCAAGCGACAATAATGAACCAGGCCACAACATCGGTAAAGATGCAGCCCGCGATTACGTCCAGGCGTGAATCTTTCAGTCCTCGCCGGGTTACTCCCTTCTCGACAATCGAGGCCTGAAGATAAAACTGCATCCATGGCGCGATGGTAGTCCCGACCACTCCGATCACCATGAATAGATAAGCCTGCTGACGAAACGCGGCCAGCGCCGGTGGCTTAAACGTGGCAATGGTCGCATCCTTCCATAGGGGATGGGCGAGCACACCGGCGAATATATATGTGATGTAGAAGAAGGACGCAGCGAGGAAGACTTTTTCGACGCTCTTATATTGACCCTTCACCACGATCAGCCACACGATGACGGCGCACACTGGCACCGTGATATAGCGCGAAAGGCCGAATAGCTCGAGACTAGTAGCGATTCCAATGAATTCCGTGATCACGTTACCGAAGTTGGTGATCAGAATCCCCAGCATCATCAGAAAAGTGATGCGGAAGCCGAATTCTTCGCGGATGAGATCGCTCAAACCTTTGCCGGTTACGGCACCCATGCGGGCGCTCATCTCCTGCACCACGATCAGCGCCAGCGTGACGGGGATCATGGTCCACAGCAGAAGAAATCCGTATTGCGCCCCGGCTTGCGAATAGGTGAGGATGCCGCCGGCGTCGTTGTCGACGTTCGCCGTGATAATCCCCGGCCCAACTACCGCCAGGAACAGCAGAATCCGGCCTTTCGAGCGTTTCAGAAGCTTCATGAGCACATTTCGCAAACATATAAATGGAGCGACTACAAATGCGAGCGACGCCACAGCATAAATGCATTGCAGGAGTCTGGACAAACGAAAAAGCATTGAATCGAGAGAAAATTGAGTTGTGAGGATGATTGTGGGAAGGGACAATGGTGAGGAACAGTGAAAGTCAACGTGAAAAATGAAAGATCGACAGAGCGACAAGCATCCAAGCCTCCCGGCAGTTTAAGATGGTTCCAGGCCTGAATTTATACGAATGAGCAAGAACTCCGCGCGGACTCTCTACCTCCTGATTGCCATGATCGTCGTCGTGCTCGATCGCTGGACGAAGCACGTGGTCGCACGACAGATTTCTCTCTACGCTCACATCCAGGTGATCCCGGGTTTTTTTCGCCTTACGCACACGGAAAACACCGGCGCCGCCTTCAGCATGTTTGCCGATTCGCCCTCGCCGTGGAAGACGGCCATGCTGGTGACGTTCTCGGTGATTGCGTTAGTCGTGGTCTCAGTTCTGCTCTGGAAAAACAGCCCTACTCATATCGTCACGGGGATTGGCTTGTCGCTGATTATGGGAGGGGCGATAGGAAATCTCTGGGATCGTCTGAGAAGTGGGCGGGTGGTGGATTTTCTCTTGTTCTATGTGAAGCGGTATGAGTGGCCGGTATTTAATCTGGCGGACAGCGCGATTGTGGTGGGCGCGGGGCTGCTCATCCTGGAGATATTGTTCTCCCGGTCCCACCACGGCCACGAAATCAACTAGAGGAGCTTTCTATAGCGGCGGGATAAACCGAAGAGGCCCGCCAAGGTGCTCCAATCGCCGATGGGATCGATGGGCTGGCCAGCCCGATAAGCGCTAACCTAAAGCTTTGTCCGTTTACGGTGCGTTAACTTCCTCGAAGCCCGTTTCTGAATAGTTTCCGGTTTGCCGACCACTCACGGAGGACCACGTAAATATTGTGTCTGTTATCCGACGTTTTGCCGCGTCTGCGTCTCGCTCTTCCAGCGTTAGTGTTTTTCGAGTATTGTTCTGATCTCCCTATGCCAAATAAGATGTCCGCCATTCAGCGGTTCATTCTTAATATTCCGGAGACGCCGACCTCCTGATTCGTGGGGGTGATCGTTGAAAAGAGGTACGAGTGAGCAGCGCAGTATGTCGCCCGGCCGCGAGGTTCGTTCTCTTGGTCTCTCTGTTGCCTATGTCTTTGTACGGGCAGCAACTGGCAACGTTGAACATCACCGTGGCAGACTCCTCGGGAAGCGCCGTCCCCGAGGCACGCATCACGCTGCGAAACATGGCCACCGGGGCAAAACGGGCGGTCCTCTCCAGCGGAACTGGGATCGCCGTGGTACCCGCTCTTTGGGCAGGGAGCTACCAACTAACAGTCGAATCCGATGCGTTCGCTTCTTATCAGGTGGCGCTCACCCTGGCTGTCGGACAAATTGCGTCCTTGCCCGTGTCTCTGAAGATCAAGACCGCACGCGAGACTGTGGAAGTCCACGAAATGCCCACGGGCATCGACACGCAGAGGCCCGAAATAAGCCAGGTCATTGAGACAGCGAAGATTTCCGACCTTCCCATCGCGGGCCGTGATTTTATCGACTTCGTGCTGCTAACGCCGACCGCCAACGTCGGCCGCAATACCGCCGTGGGGGCGCAATCCCCCTTTCAGGAGACCGTTTTGGAGCTAAGCTTCGGCGGACTGCGCGAGACCCACAGTACCTTCTACGGCCTCGATGGCATGGATTACACGACCAGTGTTTCCGGCGTCCAACGTGCCAGCCCGTCGCAAGACTGGGTGTCAGAATTCCGAGTAGCGGATGGCCCGATCACCGCAGACAACGGACGCAATTTGGGCTCTGTCGTGAACACGGTGACCAAGTCCGGAAGCAACGACGTGCATGGGTCGGCGTACGAGTTTTTCCGGAACAATGCGTTGGATGCCAAGAATCTGCTGTCGGCGACCAGCTTCAACACTCTTCGCTTCAACCAATTTGGCGCCAACGTTGGAGGCCCGATCCGGCTCAACAAAGTCTTTTACTTTTTGGGCTACGAAGGGCAGCGCCGGGCTGAGTCACCGATCTATTCGTCGTTCATTCTGCATTGCACGGATACTTCCGGATGTCTCGGGCCGGGAACGCCCAGCATCAACCAGGTCAAGGAAACTCTTGGCTTACAGCCCGAAGATCTTGGAGCCATTCTCCAGGTTCAGGATTACGACAAGGGCTTTGGGAAGTTGACCGATATTCTCAGAGACGGCTCCGTTCTCACCTTCGGATACCTATTCACCGATGAACGAAACCAGCACATACCGGGCGCCCCGCCGGGACAAGGATTGCCGTCGTTTTATCGAAACAATCCCGTCCACGATCAGACTCTCTACGCGAACTTCCTGCGGGTGTTCGGCACGCATTGGAGTTCGGAGAGCATTCTCAACTTCGGTCGGAGAACTTTCCATCTCGACCCTGTCGGAGCAGGATTGGAACCGGCGCTCCTCGTGGCGGACCTCTTTGACTCTGGGGGGATCCAAGGGGGTGTACACCAGTACAAGGACCAGCATTTCCAGGCTGCCGAAAATATCACGTACGTTTGCGGCAAGCATTCAGTGAAATTCGGCGGGGATCTCGAGCCGGTTTGGATCGGCGCGCAAACGGATTTTTTTGTTCCCGGAGCCGGCATCTTCACCCCGCAAAGCTTCTTTGGCGCCGCGCCCTTTAACGCGCCAGCGTTCGGCCCCGGCACTCCCGTAGAGTTTCTCTTCCTGCAACCGCGATCATATTTTGGTCAACAGATCCCGCCGCGAACATTGCCTTTCACAACAGGGCTCTTCGAGGGACCAGCGGCCGCTACTTTTGCCGACAGCACCAACCTTGCCTTTTTGCATAAGTTGGCCGGGGTCTACGTGCAGGACCAGTGGAAGCCGACGACGAACCTTACGCTCACACTCGGTCTGCGTTACGACATCGATTTTTTCCCGTCGGCCGCCGCCATCCGGCTCAACGGGAGGATGCACCCCACAAACTATGGGAACGTGCAGCCGCGCGCTGGCTTGGCCTATTCCTTCCGGCAGGGAAAAGGCGTGGTCCGCGCAGGATTCGGTTTGTTCACCGGACCTTTCGACTACAGCGACGTTATGGTGTCCTGGCAGGGCGCGTCAGCCTTTACGTATATGAACCAGCCGATCCTGCCGGAATTTGCCAATCCAAGCAGCAGTCTGGTTGGACTTGGACCCTCCGGGATTGTGGGTGTGAACGGCCCAGTTCTTGCCAGCCAGGCTTTTGCCACGTTTACCCACACGGGTGTTTATCCCGCACCCAGTGCATTGCTCCAGTTTCCGCTGGGGTATGCGCCGCGCAAGTTTCCAAATGCATATGCAGAACAAGCCAACCTCGAAATTGAGAACGAGGTGACAAAGGGACTCTTCGTCACCGCCGGATACCAATTCGTGCATGCCCTCAAGATGCCTCTCTATCTCAGCATCAATGGCGTCCCGAGCGGCACGACTGCTTCCGGCGTCCAGGCTTTCACCACCGCCGATCCCAATTTCGGATTTACATTGATGGCCTCGTCATCGGCCTATTCCATTTACCACGCGGGAACGCTGAGCGTGCGCAAGCCCTTTGCCCATCACTACAGCATCCTGGGAAATTACACGTTCTCGAAGTCCATCGATCTGGCCACAGACGTTCAACTCACAGACAGCCCGATGGACTATTTGAATCCGCAACTCGACCGCGCCTTGGGGGACAATGATGTTCGCCATCGGTTCGTGCTGGCCCTGTTGGGAGAATCCCCCGGCTCTTGGAATCCCGCGCTACGGAACTTCAAGGTCGCAATCCTGAATACCCTGCAAAGCCCTCGCTACTACTCGGTATTTGCGGGCTTCGACGTGAATGGCGACGGGTTCCCGTTTTCCGATCGTGTCGGTACCCTCGGCCGCAACACCTACCGCGGTGATCCGTCGTACACAACCGATGTTCGTGCTCAGCGAACCTTTCAACTGGGCGAGCACCTTAAAGTGGAGGCGAGCGCTGAAGTCTTCAACCTTTTCAACCGGCCAAACGTCAACGGAATCGATACCGTCTATAGTTCTGACGTTTTCTTAGGACCGGTCCCGCGGAGATTTGGAGATGGCATCGGTAGTCCTGCGAATCCCACGTTTGGGACGCCAAGCTTCGTCGCGCCGGCGCGGGAGGTTCAGTTGGCCCTACGCCTGAATTTCTAGTTCAAACCAGAGTCCGGTACTCTGCTCGTGCTCGAGATTTTGTTTCACAAATCGAGTGGGCAGGAAGAGCCACCACGGCCAAACTTAAGACCGCACTGATTAGGACATTCCCCTAGAATTTTAGTCATTGACACAGGTTATGTGTGCACTTATACTGTGTCAATGAATGTTACTCTATCTGTGGATGAGCAGTTGCTTACTCGCGCCCGCAAAAAAGCGGAAGCCCTTGGCAAGAGCCTCAATCAATTGATTCGGGACTACCTGCAATCGCTGGCAGGTGTGGACGACCCGGAACGAAGTATCGAGGAGTTCAAGCGGCTCTCGGGCAAGGGCAACTCTCGCGGCTGGCGCTTTAATCGCGACGAAATTCACTCCCGGCAAGACGATGCCCGCTCGTAGTTTCTTCGACACCAACATTCTCCTTTACGCCGACGACAAGGCAGCGCCCGCGAAACAGAGCCGGGCCATTACTCTGCTGGCCGAGCATCGCCGCGCGGGAACAGGCGTGGTCTCGATGCAAGTGCTGCAGGAATATTTTGTGGCCGTCACGCGAAAGTTGCGGGTAGATGCGGCCATTGCCCGCCGAAAGGTCGAACTGCTGGCAGAGTTCGACGTCGCCGCACCGGAACTGGCGGACATTTTGGCCGCAATCGATCTGCATCGACTTCACGGCTTTTCCTTCTGGGACGCGCTGGTCATTCGTACCGCCAAGCAGTCCGGCTGCCCCGTACTGTTCTCGGAAGATATGCAAGATGGCCGGGAGATCGACGGGGTGCGGATTGTTAATCCGTTCAGATGAGGGGCTAGTATTTGGTGTGGCGGATAGTGCGATTGTGGTGGGCGCCGGATTGTTAATCCTAGAGATATTGTTTTCACGGTCCCACAATCACGAACTCAACTAGAGGACCTTATCTATAGTGGCGGCGGGATAAACCGCAGAGGGCCGCCAAAGGTGCTCCAATCGCTGACGGGATCAAAGGGCGATAGGTCCGGCCCGATAAGCGCTGACTTAAACCTTTATCCGTTTACGGTGTACTAACTTCCTAGAAGGTGCCTCCGCAATTTGACTAGGAAGCAAATTCGTCTTGACACAGTGGACAAAAAGAGGCATATTTTGGGTCTTCCCCACAATTGATTGTGCTGAGCTAGTCGTATTTACGGTTATGCGCTTCCGTCTTACTAGCTGCAGACGTTTTGTCGGCACCCGTCGGAAGGACTGCGCGACGCCAAGGAGTGTTTATGTCCGGACCTTCTATAGGAGCGGACTTATCAGTTGCCAAACCTGTGGCACGTAAGTTCAGAGTGTTCATTAGCTATGCTTCTGAGGACCTCGCGATTGCTAATGCCATCGACAAGTGTCTCACCCTAGCGCTCGGAGACGTCTTCGCAGAGATCAACATTGACAAGCGTTTTCTACAACCCGGCACCGATTTCAAAAAACAGATTCAAGCTAAACTTGAGATTACCGATGTATTTCTCCTTGTCTTCACAGGTGCAGAAAAAGAGAGTCACAGCTATACCGGATGGGAGGTAGGTTATTTCGATCGCATTATGGAGACGTCGCCCGGCCGCATGAAAGTCTCCTTTTATGTTCACAAGCCTCCAGCCATTAGCGCCGAAGATCAAGGGATCAGCATGGATATCAGTCGCGACAAACTCCAGTTAACCCTGGAGAAATTTGAATCGGAAATTTCTGTTCTCGCGGATGATCCCATGTGCGTGTTGCTCGGAAAATGGCAGGACACTGTCGACGAAGTCTCGAAATCCGTCGGTTACGTGGTTGCAAAGAAAACCGGAACAGGATCCTGTCGGCTGCGTGAAGGGCCTGAAGAGCGAGATATTCCGCTATCTGAAAACGACGGTGGATAACGTTCTGAAGCCTCAGAAGCTGATTACGATTCGCGCCACCGGCGAAGCTCTCAAACGGTGCAGCGGTGACTTGCCGGCCGACGCCCTCCTTTCTCCCGTGGGGGCCGGCGGCTCCCTGGAGATCTTCGGTTTCTCCGATACTGAACCGATCACCTGGGCGAAATTCCTGGAAAAGATCTCCAACAGCAACTATCGCGATTCTTGGCGCGAGGCCATCACGAGCGTGATGATGTCCTCGTTTCCCGACCACATCAATGTTGACAACAGTCAGATCATCGTGTCGAGCGATGGATCGAAGGCCTATCGACTGATTCTCACGACAGTAACGATATATTACAACGATATATATGACTTCAATATCTACTTTGTCGAGGCGCTGCAAAGGCCAGACTTTGGCGACGCCGCGACCACCTTGTTACTTAAAGGCCTGGAACTGGTTTGCAGGTTTCGCTTCATGTTTCTCGAAGACACCAGCCAATTCTCCAGTGGAGTGATTCGGATAAAGGATACGCAGAAGCTGCCAGAGATCGCGAGCAGCCTGCTGAGAGAGCTGGATTTGCTCAACAAGGACGCAAGAGATGCGAAGCTCGACGATCCGGCGAAGTGGCGCGTGTATGTCTCCTGGGATGACCTTCTGCAAATGTCCAAGGAATTCAGACCCCTTGAACAGCAGATATACGAAATCGTTGGCCGTATCGTGCAGTCCAAACGCCAACCTGAGCTGCTGGAACCTTTGCAAAAGGAGCTCGCAGATGTATTGGATGGCCTCCACAAAAAAATTCGTCCATTCAATACCAAACTGGTAAAACAGATGACTCGCAAATTGGAAGAACTTGTTCCGTCGGATGACGCTAGGTTTATCGGTAGTTAGCTCATAGTCAAAGCGACCGGGGTTCACGCGAAGGATTTAGGAGCTAACACCTGCGTCCGGCCTCACGGCGTCCCATACAGCTGCTTATATACGCTGGCATTCCGCATGATGGCTTGCACGTATTCGCGCGTCTCGGTGAAGGGAATCGATTCGACGAACTCTTGTGGGTCGCGATACTTGCCCTGGCTCAACCATTCATCCACGCGCTCCGAGCCGGCGTTGTAGGCGGCGAGGGCGTATTCGAACGAGCCGCCGAACTTGTCGACCATACCTTTGAAGTAGCGTGTGCCCAGTTGCATGTTCACCGCCGGAGTGTACAACTGGCTGGGGTTGTAGCGCTTCATCTTCACTTCTTTGGCAACGGCCTTGCCGGTCTTCGGCAGCAACTGCATCAAGCCGACGGCGTTGGCGCGGGAAACTGCGTTGGGATTGAATTCCGATTCCTGGCGGATCAAAGATGCAACCAGGTAGGGATCCAATCCGTTGACCGCCGAAGAGCGTTTCAGATCGCTCCAATAAGCTTTCGGAAAAAGGGCCTCCCAATATTTTCGCGGCATGTCGGGTATATCGAGCGCGAAATAATTGGGAGCGGAGTGCTTCATGAATTCGATGGCCTGATTGTAGTGGCCGGTTTCGAGATAGAGCTGCGCCGTTTCCGCTGGACCCCAGCTGCCGCCATCGGCTGCAGTCGCAGCTTGCAACTCCCGAACCGCAAAATCGACCAAGCCTCCATTGCCTAGTAGTTCGGCCTTTTGTACGTGCAACTCATCCAAAGGCGGCTCCGAGTCAGTGATTTTGACGTTGCTGTCAAGGGGCGGCACGTGATCGAGCAGAGCATATTGCGTAGTCGTATCCGCGGTTGCGGGCAGGCTTTTCAGCCTTCGCCGTGCCAACTCCGCGTAATAAAAGTTGCGGTAACGGTCGGAAAGCTTTTGATAAAACGCCCGCGCCATGATGGGTTGATCGTCTTCCTCAGCCAGACGGGCGCGCCAATACAAAGCCGCCGGAGTTTCTGCGCCGGACGGATAGAGGGCGATCTGCTCTTCGAATGCCTTCTTGGCATCGTCGTTGCGACCTGACCGGAGGGTGAGCCAGGATGCTTTCCAATGGACGTAGGAAGCGCGGGGCCCGGTTGGGAAACGTTGCTGAGCTTCGCGGAATGCGTCGAGCGCCTGATCGTATTCGTGATGCACCAGATGCAGGTTGGCGGCGGAGAGCAGCGCCTGCTCGAGCCATGGACTGGTGGGTGCCGCATGCCGCAGCTCATCGACCGAGCGGTAGAAGGTGTCGTTGTCGCTGGAGGCGAAGGCAATCTGACCGACCAGATAGAGGCGCTGCGCGTTGACTTCGCCGGTGGAATTGCCCAACACGGTGAGGACAAGTTTTGCGTCGTGGTTTTTTCCGCCGCGATGGAGTGCGTCCGCCAGAGCGAGTTGCAGGGTAGGCAGATCGCTGCCGTTCGAACCAGCTTGGCTGACGAGGCTACGATATTCGTCGGCCGCTTCAGCATAGCGGTGACGGCTCATTAAAGCGTCAGCCCGGGTCTTGTGCTGCGTGAGCGTTGGCTGAGGCGCGGAAGGCAGTTTTTTCAGCTCGGAGTATGCCGCGTCCGCTTCGGTGGCGGTGGGCATCGTGAAATAAATATTCGAGAAAATTTCGGCGGCCTTCGCGTTCTGGCCTGCGGCTGCGTAAGCGCGCCCCAGTGTAAATTCCACATCGGATCGCACCGGAGCACGAATTTGTTCCAATAACGTGACGGCTTCCGCGGCTTGCCCTTCGAGCAGGAGCGCGTCGGCATAGCTCACGCGCGCATCACGCACCAACAGGGAATCGGGATGCGCTTTCGCGAAGTCGGCCAGGGTTGCGATGGCTTCGGCATTGTGTCCGGTCTGCAGGTACGAAATGCCGAGGTAGTAGTCGGTGTAGTCGCCTAGATCGCCAGCGTGAACCTTGGCGCGGTTCAAGGGATCGATTGCCTTCGCGTAATCTCGATCAAGCACATGTGCATAGCCGAGCACCAGCCATGCGAGCGCTCCCGCATCTTCTTTCGAGTGTGTTCGCGCGTATGCTTGCACTCCCGCGTAGGCGGGCAGGGAGCGATCCTGCAGAAGCTGTTGCGCCATGGGACGCAGGCTTGCCGATGCCACAAAAGCTTGCCGCATGCGCCGCACCCGCGGTGAAATGGGGTGCGACTTGTGGACTTTGGTCGAGCGAGGCTTAGCGGTGGTTGCAGCAGGTTTCTTCGGGGAAGTTATTTTGGTTGTTGTTTTTTTTGCAGGGCCTGGTTTTGCAGGGCTTGCGGAACTTTGGTCGGGACTGGCAGGAGAAGCCGCTTGATCTTGAGTGGAGCGGGACGAGGCACTAGACGCGGCCTCTGCCGACGGCAGCTTAGCGCCAAAGACTCCGCAGAGAATTGCAGCTGCGAGTACCCACCACCTGGAAACTGATCGAACCACTTTGTACTTTTCGCGTTTTATGGCAGACGCTACTGCAGAAAACTCGCCACGTTTTAGTGGCGGAAATTTGCACCCATGACGGCAACGTCGTCTTCAGCCAGACTGCGCAACAATTCGTGCTGAAAGTAATCCGCGCTGGCGGCTACGGTGCTTCCGTAGCGCTTCTGAAACGTGCCGCGACTCTTGTCGATGTCTTCCTTCAACCGATCATATAAATCTTTGTTGCGCCGCCCTTCGGCAACCTTGGCCTGGTTGTAGAGCTTGATTTCATCGACCAGCAGACGCGCGAAACGCTGCGCTTTGCGATGCACGTCGGCATCTTCGGCTGAGAGTCCCGCCCATGGATCGGTGGCTGCAGCGGGCGCAGCGGCAGCGGTCGCATGTACCGGAGCTTCTATCTCTACCTCTACGACCTCGGCTGGTTGTGGCTGAGGTTCGGGGCTTGCGGGAACGTGCTTGGGCGCGTGCGAGGCGAATGGATCCGAAAATGATGAGACCGTCTGAACCGATAGAGGAGGCGCAGGGCGGTCCACACTCGGCGTTGCTTCTCGATCCGGCTTGGCCGCTGCCTGCTTGCGCAGCGAAGTTACTTCCAACCACGCGCTGGTTGCGATGACCAGCAACTCCAAGGCAGCGGAGTCCAGTTTGTCGCTGTCGCCACCGTCGGCATAGATGAGCGCTGCTACTTTATCTTTCAGCGTGAGCGGCAAAATCAAAACTTGTTCGTTGGCTGGACTGCCGAACTGCTCGACGAAGCGAGCGTCCATCTCTGCGACATTGCCCGGCGTTGCCACTCGGTTCTGGTAAGCGTGCGCCGCAGGACCGGCGTTCAGGTCGAGAGTGAAATTGGTAGTGCTTTCGTCGTTGCCGAATCCGCGCGACTGCCAGCCCGATGCGACTCCCGCCTTCACCACAAACAGCGCGATGCGCGAGCAATGTTCGCTGCCCGCCTGCAGCAGTGCGCGCAAGATTTCTTTTTGAGTTGAACCCGAATGAATGTTTGAAACCGCTTGAACCAGAGCGCTTGAAGTTTCCCGAGGAGCCGCAGCGTCGCTTCGTTGAATCGACAACGCTTGAACCGGCAATGCTTCAAGCACGCGCTGCGCAATCTGCGCCTGCAGCTGCGGAATCTGCTGCTGTAAGGCTTCCGCGACGGCACGTTCAATCATCGGACGAATTTCATCCGGCTGCCCGTGATTGCGTTCTGCGTTCTGTTCCGCCATGATTGGAAGAGTGTCGATCCCTTTGAAAGATTGCTCGAAACTTATCGGAGCGAATCTTTGTCAGTTACCGCTCGTAGAAACAACGCCCCTAACTGCTGATTATACGGCACTTGTGGGAGCGTCCCAGAGTACTTCAGGACGTGTTCGACCGCGTTACCATCCTCAGCCTCGACTCTATCTCAAATCATGCTGCGAGCGAAATGGAAAGCGGTTGGGCAAACTTGATGGTTACCAAGTAGAATAACAGCTTGCACTTCAGTGCCGCGGTCGTTCCGCAAAATACTGCATCGCCGAGAGAATGGAAGCCATCCAAAACAAACTAGAGGGGCCTGTCAGTGATGAGCTGACACTGGTTCGGGCAGCCAAGCAAGGCGACGACTCTGCGTTTGAGGAGTTGGTTCGCCGCTATGACCGCAACGTTTTCCGGATCGCGCAACACATCACGCAAAACCGCGAGGATGCGGAAGACGTGGTGCAGGAAGCGTTCCTGAAGGCTTACGGCAACCTGGCTAAATTCCAGGAGCAGTCGAAGTTTTATACCTGGCTGGTACGAATCGCCGTCAACGAAGCGTTGATGAAGTTGCGCCGCAGGAAGCCTGAGCGCACGGTCTCGCTGGACGAAGACATCAAGACGGAAGACGATTCGCTGCCGCGAGAGATCGCGGATTGGAGTCCGAATCCGGAGCAGCAGTATAACCAGGCGGAGCTGCGAGAGATTTTGAGTAAAACGATCCAGGGACTTCCCCCGGGGTTCCGGACCGTGTTCGTACTGAGGGATGTGGAAGGACTTTCCACCGAGGAAACGGCGGCGGCGCTGGAGTTGAGCGTGCCGGCGGTGAAGTCGAGGTTGCTGCGGGCCCGCCTGCAGCTGCGCGAACGGTTGGGACGCTTCTTTCAGAAACGTGAGAGTGGAGATGGCGACCAGTGAAATGTTCTGAGTTTTTGAATGAGCTGACCAGCTATTTGGACGGCGTCCTCGACGAAACTACGAAAGTCGAGTTGGAAAACCATCTTTCCTGGTGCCACAACTGCTATGTGGTCTGCGACACCACCAAGAAAACTATCGAGATCTATCGCGACGCCCAGCTCTACGAACTGCCCGACGACCTCCGTTCCCGTTTACGCGCGGCGATTATGACCAAATGCCAGCAGCATAAGAAACGCGGCCCCGAGAGCGTGTGAATTCCTTTTAAAATTGGCGACAACTTCGCTACACTCCATCGCATATAATAAGCGGCAGGCCCTGGGGTGTTGCATGTCGCGTTTCCTGAGCACGGCCCTTCTCGTTTTCTTCCTTCCCGTATTCGCTGCAGTGTTGGTGTGCGGCCAGACTAGCGATTCGGGACTGCGGCGGTCTTTGTCCTCGCCCTCGAGTTCACCATCTGCGCCGGCGGCCGATCCGAGTATCCCGCCTCCTCCGCCTCCAATTCCTTCCAATGCGCCGCACATCACGAGGCAGACTCGTCTGGAAGTCATTCGTGATTTCGAAATGCAGGTGGTCTACGCGCGCACGGCCTTTCCGATGGGAATGAAGGGGCTTCAGCTGCGAGAAGGTATCGTTACACCAAGCGGCGAAGAACTGCGTCAGGACCTCGCTTTGTTCGGTCCGGCAGTAAAGCCCGGAGACCCAGCGCAGATTTCATTTGTGCAGATAAAAGAAGACCACATTCATTTCGAAGTTAATGGCGGACCAGTGCACCGGAAAAAGTGGTATCAACGCATCCAGGTCTCGGGTGCGCAGGGAACTCCCGTGACAGGTTCGAACGAGTCACAACCCAATCCGCACGGATCGTGCGTCGATCTTTATTTCAGCAAATATGTTCCGGAGATGACGGCGCCGCAATTGCGCGCGTTGTTGTACCCGGTGCTGGACTTCAACGCCCGAAACAAGGAGCAGGCCTATCTCGACACTGTGCCTCCCAAGGCGAAGGAGGCTATCCTCGCGCATCACGTTCTGGTGGGAATGAATCAGGAGATGGTGCTGCACGCCAAGGGGAAGCCTCCGAAGAAAGTACGTGAGCGCGATGGGGAGACGGATTACGAAGAGTGGATTTACGGCGAACCTCCGGAGGATGTCGATTTCGTCCGCATCGTAGGAGATGAAGTAGTTCGCGTCGAGACAATGAAGGTGGGCGGAGTGAAGATCGTTCGTACTGACAAAGAACTCGTGCTGGATCAGCCGGACAAAGACAAAGAGGCAAAAAAAGAGGCGCCGCAGGAACGTCCAGCGAATGCGCCGAGTTTGCGGCGTCCCGGCGAAGATTCCCAAGACGTTCCTCGTCCGGCAACGGGAGCGTCACCGATGCCGCCTCAGCCTCCGCCGAGTCTGCCCCAGCCTCCGAGTGGCGGGCCGGGCGAGATGGTCTCGAGTCTGTGACGGCCCGGTATCGGTGGATTCTTTCGACGCGGGTTTGGGTTAACTACTTGCTAACCGCCACCGGTTCCCGCACTCCAATCTCGGGGACAGTTCTCCCGACTACCGCGGCAATCTGCCGTATCTGTTTCATGAGTTCGTCGAACTGATCGGGGAACAGCGACTGCGGACCGTCTGACATGGCCTCGTCTGGCTTGTTGTGCACTTCCACCATTAATCCGTCGGCGCCGACGGCGACTGCAGCGCGGGACAGTGGGGTAACTTTATTGCGCTTACCGGTGCCGTGGCTGGGATCGACGAAAATCGGAAGGTGGCTGAGGCGCTGAACGGCGGGGATGAGGCTAAGGTCGAGGGTGTTGCGCGTGTGGTCGGCGAAGGTGCGGACGCCGCGTTCGCAGAGGGCGACGTTGTAGTTGCCTTCGCTCAAAATGTATTCGGCGGCCATCAGGAATTCTTCGAGGGTGGCCGACATGCCGCGCTTCAGCAGGACCGGTTTCCGGGCGCGTCCGGCGCGCTTTAGTAGCGAGAAGTTCTGCATGTTACGGGCGCCGATCTGGATCATGTCGGCATATTCCTCGACTAGGTCAAGAGATTCGTTATCAATCGCTTCCGTAATAATCTTCATCCCATACTGGTGGCGAATCTCGGCCATGATGCGGAGGCCTTCTTCACCGAGTCCTTGAAAGGAATACGGCGAAGTGCGGGGCTTGTAAGCGCCGCCGCGGAAGAATTGGGCTCCGGCGCGATGGACGCGCTCGGCGACGGCAAATGCCTGTTCCCGGCTCTCGATGGCGCAGGGTCCGGCGACAATGGCGAGGCCGGGTCCCCCAATCGTGGCCGCGGTTCCGGCGAAACGGATGACCGTGCTTTCGTCCTTGACGTCGCGGCTCACCAGCTTATAGGGCTTCGAGACCTTGATGACTTCCTGCACACCGGGCATTTCTTCCAGCGTGCCTTGCTCGACTTCGCCCTTGTTTCCGGTGATGCCGATGGCGGTGCGCTGCGCGCCCGGCATGGCATGCGGACGATAGCCGAGCGCCTCGATTTTCTGGCAGACGGAGCGGATCTGCTCGTCTGTGGCCTGCGCCTTCATGACTACTAACATGGCTTTACCTCGCGCCTTCTAAGTGTATCGTTCGGAGGCGTTGGGGGCAAAATCATCTAGAGCTGCCATGGCTGTGAAACTAAGGACAGGTTCTTGCTGGCGCGCTAGGTTTTGCGCCTTTGAATCTCGAAACACCAGTTGGCATCCAAGCAGGAGGTTTTCAAAAATTCGCTTCGAGGTTCTCATGAAAGCAGCAGTCGTTCCCTCCGTGAATGGCAAGTGGGAAGTGAAACAGTGGGAAACTCCCAAGGCTGGGCCGAATCAAGTGGTGATGAAGATTCATGCCAGCGGGCTTTGCTATACCGACGTCCATCTTACGCACGGCTTGTTTGGTTTGCCTTTTCCGCGGGTGCTGGGTCACGAGCCGGTGGGCGAGATCGTGGAGGTCGGCCCTGGTGTCACTTCGCGCAAGGTGGGCCAACGTGTCGGCGTCGGTTGGGTGCAAAAGGGAGATGGAACCTGCGAGTGGTGCCTGCGCGGCAAGAAAGAGCTGTGCATTAATCCCACTTCGACGGGCATTACTCTGCAGGGCAGCCACGCCGAGTACATGCTGGCGTATGCCGATGCCACCATGCCGATTCCAGACGCCCTGAGCTACGAACAGGCAGCCCCGATTTTCTGCGCGGGTTATACCGTGTGGAGCGGTTTACGGTTGGCCGATCCCAAGCCGCACGAGCGCATCGCGGTGGTGGGCATTGGCGGTCTCGGACATCTTGCCCTTCAGTATTCCAAGGCGTCCGGGTTCGAGACCATCGCCGTGACGAAGTCCAAAGACAAAGAGAAAATGATTCGCGATATGGGAGCCGATGAAGTGGTCGAAGGCGGTGAAAAGCTGCTTGCCGCTGGCGGTGCCGATGTTCTGCTGGCCACCTCGAACTCGTGGTCCGCCACTGCCGACGCAGCCCGAGGCATGCGTCCCAACGGTCGAATCATCCTGATGGGGGTGGGTAACGAGCCGTTGAACTACACGCCCGAGTTGATGTTCAAGAAAGTGCGCCTGATTGGATCGTCGCAGAACGGCCCGGAGTATCTCTATGAGGCGCTCGACATCGCAGCCAAAGGCAAGGTGAAGGTAGTGGAAGAAATCTACAAGCTCGACGACATCGCGAAAGCGTATGACCGGGTAGCTGAGGGCAAAGTGCGTTTTCGAGCTGTGATTACGATGAATTGAGTTCTGGTCGTTGAGTTCAATTCGGGAAACGTCGGACTCCGCTTGCTGCACTTTCGGACGAGGTGCGGTAGGTTGCCGCGCTTGTTGCTTCTACCATCGAAGAGTGGAGGTGCATAGTGCGCAGCTTATCTGGACCGTCGTGTTTGAGGTTCTGGCTCTTAGCCTAACCCTGGCTCAGGATGCGACCAAAGTCGAACCGAGGCACTACAAACTGGCGTTCGAGAACGACAAAGTGCAAGTGGTTTACATCCAATACGGCCCTCATGAAAAATCGCGAATGCACTCGCACCCGCAGGGTGTAGTGGTCAACATCAGTGAGGCTCATCTTCGGTTTACCGACGAGAACGGAAAGACGCAGGACGTGTATTCCAAACCCGGAGAAGCAAGATGGTTTCCTTCGTTTCATCACACGGTGGAAAATCTTGGGGAAACTGCGTACAGCGGGGTTTATATCGCGGTGAAAGGCAGCGTCGCCGTGAATCGACAAGCGCCGCAAGCGGATGAACAAACCGCCAGAATTCTCGCGGCAATTCAGGGCGATGTCGTCGGCAAATAGTCCGAGATCTCGTCTCCTCAAGATGAGGCGCTTTTCCTGCCTCGACTAGTGAGCGTAAAGGTCGCCATACGGCTTGTCGTACCGCTGACCTTTATACTTTCTCCATGGCTCGTTCTCATGCACCGTCCATGGCTCGCGAGCAGGACATTCTCGGTCGTTCGGCTCCGAAACGACCGCCGCGGCTGACTTCCCGTCGAATCGGAATTCATACTTCGACTGCTGGCGGAGTGCACAATGCGGCGGAGCGCGCTTACCGGCTGGGCTGCAACACGCTGCAGATTTTTTCCTCGAGCCCGCGGCAATGGGCCCCGTACGAATTGGGCGAACTGCAGTGCGAAGAGATGAGCCGCCTGCGCGGCCGATACGATCTGAAGCCGCTGGTGATTCATACGAATTACCTGGTGAACCTCGCGAGCTCGACCGAACAGTTTCTGCAGAAATCGGTTGAAGCGTTTCGTGGGGAGATCGAGCGTGCACTGGCGCTCTGCGCCGAATATCTGGTGCTGCATCCGGGGTCATTTCGCGGGGCCGATCGCGAGCAAGGATTATTGCGCACTGCGGCTGCGATCGCTGCGGCGACGCAAGGGCTCGACCTGGCGAAAGGCGGTTTGACGATCCTGATTGAAAATACCGCGGGGTCGGAATTTTCATTGGGCGGGAGTTTCGAGCAAATAGCGGAAATTCTGGATTGCCTGCGCGGCGCTGTGCCGGTTGGTGCATGCATCGATACCTGTCACACACACGTTGCCGGATACGACATCGTCAGCGAAGAAGGCATATATGACACGCTGCGGCAGCTGGATGCAACCATCGGACTGAATAACGTGCGTGTCATGCACTGCAACGACGCGAAAGCGGCGCGCGGGTCGAGGCTCGACCGTCACCAGCAAATTGGGAAGGGAACGATCGGGAAAGAGCCATTCCGAATCTTGCTGAATGACCTCCGGTTGGCACATGCGGCTTTCATCGCCGAGACGCCGATTGATAAGCCCGGAGATGATCGCAGGAACATAGACGCCCTGAAGAGTCTGGTCGCGTGAAAGGCAGTAAGGCATCGCACCCACCGTGTAGTTTCTGTTGTATTCTTGCTCTCCAGCCGTGATTCGAATTCTCATCTAGAATCCGCCTAGGATAATGCCGCGCAAAAAGGGCCCTAGTGCCGTTTCGCATACTCAAGTCCACTTATTTGCTGCCGAAGATTATTCGGAATGGAGATTGCCCCACTGGCGCTGCTCCTGCGTCATTTGCTCCTGTGGCTATTGACTTAGATACAAGTTCATCGAAATTCCAAAGGCTTGCGCCGTTACCGACGGACTGTCGCAAAATAGCAACGACTTCCTCCCCGGCTTGTTTAAATTCGGGAGGCGCATCGGGCTTTACTCCGATTAAAACACCACGGGCTGCGGCTCCTCCTAGCGGATGGCGAACGTTTAGAAGCATTCCTGCCTCTCTCATGCAGGCCATTATTTTGTTACTAAAATTCGCAATCTCTAGAGAATCCCCGACCACAGTAATATCTACGGTCTTTCCTTTGAGTCGAGCAAAAGCAGTTTTTAGGCCTTGCTCTTGCGCCGGTGATAGTATGCGATCTGCCAACCGAGCTTCGAGCTGCAATCGCTCTAAACGTTCCTGCTCGGCAATACTATTTGCCTTTGCGGCCCTCTCATTAGCCTGTGCAATTTCCAATTTGAACGACTCCGCGCTTTTGCGCGCCTTTTCGGCGGATTCGAGGGCTTTGGCGGCACGGGCATTTTCTTCCGCTGCATGCCTCTCTATCTTTGCTGCTCGTTCGCTTGTTTCCGCTGACTGTCTTCCAGCAAGTTCCGCACCCTTACGCGCCTTCGCGGAATCTCGATTTGCTTGTGCAACTTCGGCATCTGCTATCTGCTGTAGCTTTTCGGAGGCTTGGGATAGCCTCGTCCCGAAGATATATTCACCAACGACCCCGCCCAGTACGAGCACGCCAAACAGAATGCTGATACCCATTTCTAGTTTGTTGCGCCTCGCTTCTTTCTCAAAGATAAAGTGGGCCACGTATTCGCCAAGTATGCCCACAGCGACGGCAATTGTGGACACTCCCATCCACCAGTTATACGAAAAAAGTAGTTGCTCTAAGGCGTTCTTGTCCATTGCGTATACTCCCTACAACCGGGACAGCAACTGCCGTCGAAAGCGTCTTTATTGGCGTCCGTTGTAGAATCTAGGATTCGACATTATCATCATGCCCTCGCAAGAAAAGTCGGAAATGAAAACCGTGAGCCAGAGCGATCGTCCGGACGAGCGTTACGACGCGCAGCGCGTAGAAACTAAATGGGCCGAGCGCTGGCGAAGCGATCCGCAGCTCTATGCTGCCGAGCCTGGGTCGGCCAAAAAAAAATACTACGTGCTCGAAATGTTGCCCTATCCATCAGGGGAATTGCATATCGGACACGTTCGGAATTATTCGATTGGCGATGCGCTGGCGCGCTATATGTGGATGAAAGGCTACAACGTGCTTCATCCCATGGGCTGGGATTCGTTCGGCCTCCCGGCGGAGAACGCGGCCATTCAGAACAAGACGCCACCGCGGCAGTGGACGCTAGGCAACATCGCGAAGATGAAGGCGCAGATGAATCGCCTTGGCTTCGCCTACGACTGGTCGCGCGAGATCACGACCTGTTTGCCGGAGTACTACCGCTGGAACCAATGGTTTTTTCTCAAGTTTTACGAGAAGGGGTTGGCGTATCGCAAGAAAAGCAAGGTGAACTGGTGTCCGCTGTGCGCGACCGTGCTGGCCAACGAACAGGTTGTGGATGGCTGCTGCTGGCGGCATGAGGGTACGCTGGTTGAGCAGCGCGAGCTGGAGCAATGGTTTTTGCGCATCACGAAATATGCGGACGAATTGTTGCGCGATCTTGACAAGCTGGCCGGTTGGCCGGAAAAAGTTCTCCTCATGCAGCGCAACTGGATCGGCCGCAGCGAGGGGACGCTGGTCGATTTCAAACTCGACTACACGCAACCGCATACGGGATTTGGCCCGGCGGGCGCGACCATCAGCGTTTTCACCACGCGAGTGGATACGATTTACGGCGCGACTTCGGTGCAGCTTGCGCCGGAGCATCCGATTGTTGCGGATCTCGCCGCCAATAATCCTGAATTGCGCAGCAAGGTCGATCAGCTTATTGCCGAGCAGCGCAAAGCCAAAGAAGTGGGCGACATTGGCGAGATCGAGAAACATGGAGTGGCGACCGGGCGCTATGCGATCAATCCGTTCAATGGCGAAAAAGTTCCGGTGTGGGTCGCGAACTACATCCTCATGGACTACGGCACCGGCGCGATTATGAGCGTGCCAGCGCACGACGAGCGTGACTACGAGTTCGCGAAAAAATACAAACTGGAAATCCGCCTGGTGGTTCTTCCCATCTCAAACGATCCGGAGGAAACCGTTACCGAGCCGCGGCTTCCGTTTGTGGCGCATGAGGGCATGCTGATTAATTCTGGTCCGTTCAGCGGGCTGGAGTGTGCGGATGCCATTAAGAAGATGTCGGCGCACGCCGAGAAAAATGGATTCGGAAAGGCCACGGTCACTTATCGCCTGAAGGATTGGGGAATCTCGCGGCAGCGCTATTGGGGCACGCCGATCCCGATGCTTTATTGCAAGAAGGATGGAATTGTGCCGGTGGCGGAGAAAGATTTGCCGGTTCTATTGCCGGAGAATGTGGAGATCACGCTCGCTGGCGGATCGCCGCTGGCGAACGTGCCGGAGTTTGTGAATGCGACGTGTCCGAAGTGCGGCGGACCGGCCCGCCGCGAGACCGACACCATGGACACGTTTGTCGATTCGTCCTGGTATTTCTATCGATATACGGACGCGCATAACGACCAGGCTCCGTTCGATTCTAAGATCGCGGAGTATTGGTTTCCCATCGATCAATACATTGGCGGGATCGAGCACGCGATTTTGCATCTCATTTATTCGCGCTTCTGGACTAAGTTCATGCGCGATATGGGGCTCGTCACCCACGGTGAGCCGGTCGATCATCAGTTCTCGCAGGGCATGGTGATCAAGAATGGCGCGAAGATGTCGAAGAGCAAGGGCAATGTGGTGAGCCCGGACGAGATGGTGGCGCGCTACGGCGCCGATGCTGCCCGCCTCTACAGCTTGTTTGCGGCGCCTCCCGATCGCGACATGGACTGGCAGGATGCGGGGATCGAGGGCATTCAAAGATTCTTAGGCCGCGTCTACCGATTCGTGAAAGAGGAACAGAAATCAGTTCCTGCGCAATTGAATCCACCGGCACGCCGTGTTCAGCGCAAGCTTCACCAGACCATCAAGCGCGTAACGGACGACTTTCAGGGACGCTGGCATTTCAACACCTGCATCTCAGCCATCATGGAATTGTTAAATGATGCCGGTCGATGGGTGCTAGGCAGTCAATCTGTTAACAACCCGAACACGGGTGAGTTCGTCGAAGGGTACGATATCCCATCGTCCGTGCTTGGTGAAGTTAAGCGAGGCATTGTTCTCCTGCTCGCGCCATTCGCGCCCTATCTCGCGCACGAATTGTGGGAGACGCTCGGCGAAAAGGGATGTCTGCTGAAGGCTTCGTGGCCAAAATTTGACGCTGAACTGGCGAAGGAAGAAGAGCTTGAAATCCCGGTGCAGGTCAACGGCAAGTTACGCAGCCGCGTAAATGTTCCGGCTTTTGCTGGCGAAGAGTTCGTTCTTGAACGTGCGCTGGCCGATGAGAAGATAAAGGCGGCAATTGCTGGGAAACAGATCGTCAAGAAGATCTACGTCCCGGGCAAGCTGGTCAACATTGTCGTCAAGTAATCCTTGGGGGAGAAGTCGCAAGCAGCGTCTCCAGCCGACCCGCGGCTGGTATTCTAAGGAGTGATGGCCCGCGTTTCTCCCACCCTCGAAGGCTTCCGCGCGGCATTACGCCGTCCGCTGTTCACGTTCGCGGAAATTTCGTGGCGCTGGACGATTGGCGCAACCTCTTGGGCGTTGGTGGTCTATGGATTTTTTGAGTATCTCAACACCCTTCCTGTCAGCAAGCGCGATGGGGCTCTTCTAGCGAGTCGGCAGCCTGCGCTGGTGGGGCGGGCGATTGCGCACATCTTTCGTGGCAGCATGAATCGTGCGGTATTGGCTGCATTGTGCGCGGCGTTGGCGTTGTCGCTGTCCTGGATCGTCGCCGCTTCAATCGGGCGCGCTGCAACCGTCAGGGCTCTCGTCGATTACTTCCGGGAGAAGTTTGCCGACGAGATTCCGAGTGGCGGTTCCGAGCACGACGCAAGCGCGGAGCCGAATCGGAAAACAGGATACTTTTTCTCTCTCATTGGCCTTAATTTTCTGCGGGTTGCTTTGGTTTTGGCTGCGCTTCTGGCGCTGCTCGGCGCCGCAATTCTTACGGGGTTTGCGTCGTCGAAGGCGAACCCGCAGCCTGGTTTGGTGTTTGTTCTTTTTCTGCCTGCCGCTGCTTTGATCTGCAGCATCTGGTCGATGCTGAGCTGGCTACTTTCGTTCGCTGGAGTATTTGCGGTCCGAGATGGCGAAGCTGCGCTGGGCGCAATCTCCGCTGCCGTCGATTTTTGCCGGGACCGGACTGGCGCAGTCTTTGCCGTGAGCACATGGACGGGGTTGGCACATTTTGTTGCTTTCAGCATCGCCAGTACCTCTGTCTCGCTGCCCCTGGCATTCGCGCAAGTCGTGCCGTTACGACTTGTACTCGCGGTCATTATTCTGGGGACGCTCGCTTACTTTGCCGTCGTTGACTGGTTGTATATGGCGCGGCTGGCGGGATATGTCTGCATCTTGGAAATGCCGGAGGCTGTTGCCACATCTGAGCTTCTTCCTAGTGTTCCGCCCCAGGGGCCGTTTGCGGCGAGGTCGCCAGTTCAGGCGACAATCGATACTGATGAGCTGATTCTGAGCGATCTGCCAAGCCCGGCCGGCGGATAGTACTCGCTTCCTTTCGAAAGATTCTCATGCCTTCTTGTCTGGCTTACGCGTGATTCCCGCGATTCGCAAAATTCATGGAGTTCGATTCCGCAAGACGGGAAGGGTGCGCCTCCCTTCCGACCCCAAAAACCGGCAGGGACTATGATCAGCGGTTGCCACTTCTGGATCGATGTGGGGACGCGACGCATCTCCCGTCAGCAACGACTCTTCGACGTGCAACTTGACGATATATACCTCAAACGCGTTTGCCGAAACGTTCTTGCCGAAGGGGCGCACGTCGTAAACGATGCCCACCATCTGCACCGGGCATTCGGCGATGCGCGGAGGTTTCACGACAGAAGGTGTCGGAGTCTATCCGCTCCTTGCGGCGGAACTGTGTTTGAGGTTACTCCCTTCACGAGAAATGGATTGCTCTCCCGCTCATTGCCGATCGTGGTTGCTGGCCCGTGACCCGGAATCACAACCGTCTCGTCAGGCAATTCGAGCACGGTGCCATGCAGCGAGTGCAAGATCTTTTCCATCGAGCCCCCGGGCAGGTCGGTGCGGCCAATGGATCCGGCGAACAGCGTGTCGCCGGCGATCAGAAGTTTCTCGGCAGGGAAGTAAAGGCAGATGCTGCCTTCAGAGTGTCCTGGCGTGTGCAGAACGCTGGCCGCATGCGCGCCAGCTTTCACGGTGTCGCCCGTGCTTACGCTGTGGTCGATCTCGACTGCGCCGGGAGGAGCCATGCCAACCCACGCGGCTTGCACGTCAAGCAGTTTGAGCAGAGCATAGTCATTCTGGTTGAGCAGGATCGGGGCTCCAGTGGCGGCGCGTAATTTCATTGCGCCTCCCACATGGTCGATGTGAGCGTGGGTGACCACGATCTGCTTGACCTGCAGGTTGTGCTTGCGGACGAGGGCGAGGACTTTATTAATATCGTCGCCGGGATCGATGACCATCGCTTCATAAGTGGTTTCGTCGCCGATGATCGAGCAGTTGCATTGCAGCGGCCCGACGGGGAACATTTCATGGATCATCCGTCTATTGTAACGAGGAGTTGCGACGAACGAGTCGCGAATTGCATGTACCTAGGAAAAGCGAAAACGCAGATTGAGACTTGCCGAGAGGCTCCTCTGGCGAGACAATACGCGCACGTGCTTGGGGAGGTTCCTGTGGCAGCCAAATATCGTCAACATGGATATCAGGACCGCGACCGCGAGGAGCGGCCGCGAAAAGAATCGGGAGAGAAGTCTCCACAAAAGCCAGCGTCCGGACCAGCGAAGCGGGACTACAGCATGGGTCCAAAGCCCGTGAATATGCCGGGGACGCGCGCGGTTTCACGCTGCGCGCAATGCGGCACAGTTTTGCAGGAAATACCGCCGACGGGACTTTGCCCCAAGTGCGGCTTTGAACTGCACTCGTGCAAACAGTGCACGTACTTTGATCCGGGAAGCCGCTTCGAGTGCATGCAGCCAATTCCGAAGCGGATCGAGCGAAAGGATGCGCGCAACGATTGCACGTTCTATGAAATCCGTGTTACGCGGGAGAAGGAAACATCCACGCCCGCCAGCTTGCGGCCTAACGACGCGAGGCAGGCGTTCGAGAATTTGTTTAAGAAACCTTGAGACTCGGAGACGGCCGGGGCGACGCAAGCAGAGTGCAGGGTCCTTCGCTACGCTCAGATGTAATGAAGAGGAGAAAGGCGTGCCTCCAAGGGTAGAGTACGTGCTCGAAGCACAAGCCCTGAAGGAGGCACGAGATGATCCACGTTGGCGTAGATCTTCACCAGAGATTTTGTTACATGACGGCGCTGGAAGCAAGCGGGAAGATGTTGCAGGCGGGTATGGTGACCAACGAGAAGCTGGCGTTGCGCAAGTATTTCCGGCAGTTTCGCGGGAAAGAAGTGCAGGTAGCGGTGGAGGCGTGCGGTTTCTGGCCGGGGTTTCGCGAGGTGGTGGAACCGGAAGTGGAGCGGTTGGTGCTGGTGCATCCGCAGCGGGTGAAGGCGATCGCCTCGGCGAAGTTGAAGAATGACCGGGTGGATTCAGAGACGCTGGCGCATTTGCTGCGCTGCGACTTGTTGCCGGAGTCGTGGAAGGCGGACCGGGAGACGCAGGCGCGGCGCGGCAGGTGCGGTTGCAGGCGACGCTGGTGCGGCAGCGGACGCGGTTGAAGAACCAGGTGCACGCGGTGTTGCATCAGCAGGGGCTGCGATCGCCGGTGACGGATTTATTCGGCAAGCGGGGACGGCTGTGGCTGGCGGGGTTGAAGCTGCCGCCACAGGCGCGGGAGTCGGTGAATGTGTGCTTGCGGCTGTTGGACGGTTACAGCGAAGAAGTGCAAAAACAAAATCTGCAATTAAGTGAACGAGCCAAACCAGACGAGCGGGCGCATGGTTGATGACGATTCCGGGGATTGGAGAGTGTTCGGCGATGATGCTGCTGGCCGAGATCGGAGACCTGGGGCGATTTCACGACAAGGAAGCGCTGTGCAGTTATGCCGGGCTGGTGCCGCGGGTGCGGGAGTCGGCGGGCAAAGCGGCGCGGGGCGGGATCACGCGGCAGGGTTCGCCGTGGATGCGCTGGGTAATGGTGGAGGCAGCGCAGGTGGCGACGCGCGCTGTTCTCCGGCGGCGCGGCGTTACTTTGGACGGTTGTTGCGCAAGAAGCACAAGCACGTGGCGCGCGTGGCGTTGGCGCGCAAGTTGCTGATCGCGGTCTACGCCCTGCTGCACGACGGCGTGATGTTCGACGAAGAAAAGTTTGCGGCGGTGTAAGGGGAATCCGTCAGCTCGAAGTCATCCTTGCTCTGCGAGAGCGACGCTCAGATGGAGCGGCGGAGTCCGGACATACCTTATGCGCCTCGAGCGCGA